>MPLT02101583.1_pt1 | contig 38858 bp, 22 predicted proteins | sample 1617391 | NCBI WGS metagenome assembly MPLT02 (sample SAMN05944800, study PRJNA350692) | marine metagenome | biome: marine; feature: ODZ; material: water; isolation source: 70 m water sample filtered on 0.2 um supor filter | place: Pacific Ocean | collected 2012-04-08 | depth 70m m
CTGCCTGACCGGCGCACTGGACCCCCTTTCCTATCCAGAGGATGCGGATGACGATGGCCTGTGCGACGGCTTGGACGATGTCGACGACTCGGAGCTATTCCTGGTCTACAGCATGACCTCCCAGCTGCTGTTCGTCAACGAGCCGATTGAGCCCATAGTCGCAATGACCTACGGGGGCGACGTAAGAACCTGGGAGATCTGGCCACCACTACCAGAGGGCCTGAACCTGAATGGGGCATTAGCCCGCTCTGGAGAGGTGAACGGGACCATTGTCGGAGCCCCCATGTTCGAGTTCGAATTCCAGGTTTTCACCGTGTGGGCGAATAACTCCCAGCACCACACCTCGGTGGAGATAACACTCCAGTCAGTCATCCCCGACCCGGATGACGATGACTTCGACCTTATCTACCTGGATAGCGAGCTCAATCTCACTACAAACGTGGATGAGTTGTATATGGCTCCGCAGATATTCGGAGGGAATGTTTCCTCATGGTCAATCTCCCCCGCTCTTCCCGGTGGCCTGGACTTCAACTCGACGAACGGGCTGATCACGGGATTCGCAACAGAGGAGACGAATGGCACGACTTACACGGTCACAGGTAGCAACTCACTCTACCTGGACACATTCGAAATTACGATCTTCGCCAGGCACCTTGACACGGACGAGGATGGAGTACCAGACATATTCGATCCGGATGACGACGGAGATGGGTGGAACGACTCTATCGAGCTAGAGTGCGGTACTGACCCCCTATACATCGTAAACAGTCCCGATGATTACGACGGCGACTGGATTTGCGACCCCCTCGACGAGTTCGATGACTCGCCCATCGTTTTCTTCTATCCCAACGACAAGATTGTCCTAACGGTTGGTGTGGAGATGGAGCCACTGGAGCCGCTAATCGCTCCGAGCAGCGGGGGAATCATGCTTTTCTCGGTTCTTCCTAACCTGCCTGCAGGACTGGTGCTGGACAATTCCACAGGAGTCATCTCGGGGACTCCGGAGGACGCATACAGCAGGAGGATCGAGTACTCGCACACCTTCAAGGCCGAGAACTCCCAGTGGGACTTCTCGTACAGGGTCGACTTTGACGTCGTCTGGCCCGAGGACAACACCACTGACGGGGACGGCGACGGTTGGACCGACTTGGTCGAGCTCGAATGCAACGCCGATCCGACAAACGCGTCCTCTTTCCCAGAGGATATCGACTTAGACGGAGTATGCAGCCACATCGACGAGGACGATGATGGCGACAACATAGGTGATGTTTTGGACAAGTTCCCGAAGGACCCCACTGCATGGTTCGACACCGACAACGACACCATGCCTGATGAGTTGACATGCAGGTACCTGACTGACACGGCGAACTGCACATTCGACCTGTTAGAGGACCTTGATGACGACAACGACGGTTGGCCGGACCTGAACGAGACGAGCTGCGGAACCGATCCCAAGGACAACCTCTCAGTCCCCAAGGATGATGACGGGGACGGGGTTTGCAACCTGCTCGAAGTGTACGTCCCGGATGCTGTGAAGATACTCTGGATCTGCTGCTTCCCACTCCTTCTGCTGCTGCTACTGCTACTCTGGGTGATCAATCCGTTCGCAGTCAGGGAAGAGGAGATACTCGGGCCGGAGCCTGAGTACACCAGCACTGAGGACGGTTGGCAGCGCGGAAGCGGTGAGTACGACGACCCGTATGTTCTCAAATCCGTGAAGGGGATTCGGAAGGGCTCCTTCGCCCGCAGCCATGAGGTGATCAAGGTCTCTAACATCACTCCAAGGCTGGTTTGCGACTTCACTGACATGTCATCGGAAGAGAACGGTAGTCGCTTCCGAATGCAACCGATCAAGTCAAACTCGAGAGGGGACATAGAGTTCAGATTGGAGTTCAATGACGATGGTGACACTGTCAATACGACCGAGTACATAGGACTGATAAGGCTAGGCAAGGCAACAGTTTACTTCCAGTGGGAGGTCGAGGTCGAGGTCCATCATGACACCCCCGAAGAGGAGCGAGCGAAGAAGAGGGCCAGCAGAATCGAGAGGGAGGCGAAGAAGAGGGCAGCCCAGTTGGAGCGCGATGCCGCCGAGAAGGCGGCCGGTGCAGAGGTCGACGCGAAGAAGAAGGCAGCTCAGTTGGAGCAGGAACTCAAGAGCAAGATAGAGAAGGCCGAGAGAGAAGCGGAGAAGAGGACCGCGGAAGCGGAACTGAAGGCCGCCAAGGCTGAGATGAAGGCAGCAGAGGCGGAGCGAGAAGCCGCGAAGAAGCTAGCGGAGGCAGAGCGAGAAACCCAGCGAGAGGAAGAGGAGAGGGCCCAGAAGGAGAAGGAAGAGGAGAGGATCGCAGAAGAGGAGCGGAAGGCGGAGGAAGAGGCCGCAGAGCTACGTGCAATCCTCAGAAAGAAGGCCGAAGAGCGAAAGGCGGAGGAAGCCGAGAGGAAGGCTGAGGAAGAGGCTGCTAGGAAGGCAGCGGAAGAAGAGGCCGAGAGGATAGAGAGGGAAGCGGAAGAGAGGGCGGCCCGGCTGAAGAGGGAAGCGGAAGAGAGGGCGGATAGAATCGAGAGGGAAGCGGCTAGGAAGGCTGCCGAACTGGAGAGGGAGGCCCAGATCAAGGCTATGGAGGCCAAGGAGAAGCTTAGGAAGAGGGCGATTGAGAGGAAGCGACAGATGGATCTCGAGGAGCGAGACAACCAATTAGCTCGAGAAAAGGCAGCAGAAAGATTCGCAGCCATGGAAAAGGAGCTTGAGGAGAGGAAATCGAAACTGGAAGATCTCGATGCCGAGACGAAGAAAAAGGAGAGCGCTCTACTCAGGGTTGCGGAGAAGTCGAAGGACATAGACTTCGGAATATTGGGCTTCGCGACTGCAGAAAACAAGGACCAATTACAGGAAATAAAGGGAATTGGCCCATTCATCGAGGAGAAGCTGAACGCCCTGGGCATCTTCACATTCGCTCAGATATCCCGGATGACCTCCGAATTAGAGGACAGGGTCAACGAGGCCATAGAGTTCTTCCCGGGACGGGTGAAGAGGGACGAGTGGGCGAATCAAGCCAGGGGACTGGTGGATCTTGGGAGTGAACCAGGCAGAAAACCATCGCCTAACGAGGTGGAAATACCTTCACCCAAGGACAGGGAACTCCTAGAGCGAGCCAAAGAGGAAATCAGGAATAAGGAAATCGCTGAGGAGAAGGAAAGGGAGATGCAAATCAGAAGAGAGAGGGCTGCAGAACTTCTCAGCAAGAGCAAGGTAGCGAAGGCGGCCGAGAGAGAAGAGGATGACGAGTCGCCAATCGACTTCGCAGTGATTGGGTTCGGATCTGAGGAGGATAGGGATGACTTGCAGAGAATCGATGGCATAGGACGATTTGTAGAGAGGAAGTTGAATGCTATTGGAATCTACAAGATCTCCCAAATAGCGAACATGAATCAGTCGATTTCTGACGAGGTGAATGCCTCCATAGGGCTCGGTCCTGGACGGATTGACAGGGACGAGTGGGTCCTACAGGCTAAGCGCCTGATACGATAAGCATTTGATAGAGGGTATGTTGGGAGTGATTGCATGGCTGACCCGATTACCGATGCATATTCCACAGTGATTGGCTATCTAGAGGAGGTGGAAGAGATTGGCATCTTGGCCCAGGTCGGGGTATCTCTAGGACTAACCCTATTCTTCCTATTGATCACCAGATACGTCATTCTAAGGGCCGCTTGGAAGATTGTGAAGAAAACGGATGCAACCTGGGACAACGATATCCTAGACCCGATCGTCAACAGGGTGTATGTGTTCGTCCTATTGGCGGGCGTGGAGCTAACGATGATGTGGACTCTCGGCAGGAACGATTCTTTCTATACTGCAGTCGCACCTTACTTCTCGGGGATATACATCATACTCTCTGCATCGATAATCAGTGTTGCAATCAAATTCATCGTTCCTGCTGCATTGGACAGATACAACACCAACAAGAGCGTGACCGTCACTGGGGGCAACCCCATTGTTGTCTTCGCCTCCAGGGGCATCGTCTGGTTCATGGGAGTATACCTGGCACTACAAGAAGTGGGAATCGAGTTGCTCGGGATACTCGCATCCCTAGCTGTTTTCTCCCTGATCATCGGACTGGCGGTCCAACAGACACTTGGAAACATGCTGAACTCATTCATGCTCGCAGTAGACCAACCATTCGAAGTCGGTGACAGGATAGAAGTCGAAGGGGTAACTGGGACCGTGATGTCAGTAGGGATCCTCTCGACGAAGATACTGACTCTAACGGAGGAGCTGGTGGTAATCCCCAACAACCGGCTAGTCGATTCGACGATTACCAACTATGCCAGGGGTGGTGGAGATGGGATGGGCTCAAGAGTCACCCTAACCCTCGATGTAGGGGTTGACTACGAAGAGAGATCTGCCCATGTCAAGCAAGTCATAATGGATGTGGCAAAGAAGTGCCCTCATGTCGAGGATGACCCTGCTCCGAGAGTTCTGCTTAGGGAGCTTGCAGATTTTTCCAAGAACTACAGACTTTACGTCTGGCTCGAGGATTACGGTGAAGAGTTCATAGCCACAGACTGGCTTCTCAGGGAGATTGACAACGCATTCAGCAGAGAGGGGATCAGCATCCCATACCCAGTAGCAGTAGAGCTCCCGAGCAAGCCAAGCCCATTCCCAGAAGGAGATCCGGGAGAGAGGATGCGTCGAATGAAATCGACACGCCAACATGTTTCCAGGATCAAGATGCTAAGGGACGAAGCTGAAATGGAAGAGGAGAGGGATTCCGCCAGAACCCAATTGGATGTACTTCAGGCCAGATTGGCAGAAGGCGACCTCAAGAAGGCGGAGAGGGAGATACTGGAGAACGACGTTCGAGCTCTGGAATCTCTGCTAGCACAGTTCACAGAGTGATTCTGCGAAACCTCTTCAAGCCTAGTTCTACAATCACTGCACATGAAGGCTGAAGACTCCGAGACATCGGCAGAGAAGGCAGGTTTAATCCTGAGCGATAGAGACGAGGAAGGAATTACCAGGGTGAAAGTAGAGACGCCCTCAGAAGAGGAGGGTGGCAGCCCTACAATTTCTTGGGACTATCGCCTTCCAAACGGGAAGAAGTTGTCCGATGGTGACAGAGTCGAGTTCCTCAACACTCTGGCTGTCCCCCCCGCTTGGACCGAGGTGTGGTTCTGCCCGAATGAGAATGGGCACATCCAAGCTACCGGGAAGGACAGCAATGGCAGGCTACAATACAGATACCACCCCAAGTGGAACGAATACAAGTCGATTCTGAAATATCAGAACGTAGATGAGTTTGCAATTGCACTCAACGAGCTCAGAAGAGGGGTCGATTCCGATCTTGGTGCTAACAGGATGGACAGAGACAAAGTAGTGGCAATCGTGGTCAGGCTAATTGACAGATACCACATCCGTGTCGGATCGGACCAATATGCCCAAGAGAATGAGTCCTATGGACTGACTACACTCCAGGAGGGGCATGTTAAGTTCTGGAAAGGAAAGAAAGCGATTGATGGGGACATAGATGCCGTGTTGAACTTCACTGGAAAGTCCGGCAAGGAGTGGAAGTTGCTCATCAAGGACGACTTAGTCGCCAAGTTGATCGAGGAATCGGGAAAAATTGGAGGCAAGGAGAAGACCCAGGACCTATTCAGGTACTTGGATGATAATGGGAACGACTACGACATCAAGGCAGAGCATATCAACGACTACCTAGAGAGGCACATGGATCACCGATACACGGCGAAGGACTTCAGAACCTGGGCCGCATCATGGAAAACGGCTGCGAGGCTGGCTATGGTCTCGGAAGCAAGTGAGGCTCAGATCAAGAAGTTGCCAAAGAAACACAAGGATGCTTTGGAGGAATCGGAGAAGACGGGTTTCCCCCCCTACATTTCTTGGGCTGGCAGGACTCTGAAAGGGACCGAGGGTATTGCGAAGCTCGCGGAGTCTGGGAAACTCCCGGGGGATGGGGATAACGAGAGGAGTGCGACAATGCTGGCGGTAATCGACACAGTCGCTGCTGACCTAGGCAACACCAGGGCCGTTTGCAGATCCTCTTACATCCGTCCAATGTTCATGAATGACTGGGAATCGGGAGTTTTCATTGAGAGGTGGAACAAAGCTAAATCCGGCAAGAAGCGAGGGAAGTGGCTGGATGCAGACGAAAACACTGCAATCAACTACATGAGGGCCCATGAAGATGATGAGTTCGTATTCTCGAAGAACTGAGAATGTTTGAAGCGGTGCCCTCCTTGGTGGGCTCATGGACGGCGGGGTAACGAAGAGGCTCGACCTGCTAGGTTTCCTATGCCCGATACCCGTTCACGAGACTCGCAGGATACTGAAGGACTGCGAACACGGGGACAAGATCGAGGTAATTTGCGATGACCCTGAGACCCTTCACGACATTCCTGCACTTTGTGACAGATTGGGGGTTGTTCTTGAGAAGGTTGAGGAAAAGGCGGGAGAGTTCATATTCGTAATCTCCAATGTGACTGACGACCTGTAGGATTCAAATGAGCATTTCATCTGGGTAGTGCATGAACGGTGGACGGATTTACGAACTTGGTGAAGTCCCTGCAGATGCTCAACTCCCTACCGAACATGGAGAGTTCAGAATCCGGGTATTTCACGAAGAAGCCACGGGCCTAGATCACGTGGCCCTTCTTCTGGGAGACATGGAGGGCCCAGACCCGGTCCTAGTGAGGGTTCATTCGGAATGCCTGACAGGAGATGCCTTCAACAGCCTGAGATGCGACTGTGGGCCCCAACTAGAGGCGGCGATGAAGTTGATCCAAGATGTTGGTTGGGGGTGCTTGGTCTACCTAAGGCAGGAGGGGAGGGGCATCGGCCTACATGCAAAAATTCAGGCCTACAACCTGCAAGACAGGGGTGCGGACACTCTGGAAGCAAATCTGATGCTAGGCCATCCAGCGGATGCCAGGGACTACGGAATCGCTTCAGAGATACTAGGGTCGGTCGGAATCGACAAGGTGAATCTAATGACGAATAACCCGGACAAGGTGGAGCAGCTTTCAGAGTACGGGATCAACGTAGTTGAGAGGATGCAACTAGTTGCTGGCGTGGGAGATGGCAATATCGACTACCTTTCAACCAAAGCAAGAAGAATGGGCCATAAAATCAGCGATGAGTCCCTTGGCAAGGAATAGCCTGGGGCCGTGACCGGGACTCGAACCCGGGCCGGCGGGACCACAACCCACCGTGCTAACCGCTACACCATCACAGCCAGTAGTGAGTCGGGCGTGTGTCGACCCGTATTTCAACAGTTATGCAGATATCCCGTGAGCCACGAACCAACGCCTTGAAGCAGGGAAAGCATTCGTAGGCAGTTATGAGGCATTGCAGGACCGGTTCGACGATTCTAGCGATGATTGTGTTTGCACTTGCATCCACTATAGTTTCTGGTGACTCTGTCATCTCCTCCGAACGTGTGGAGATTCTAGAAGCGGGGAGTTTCCAGAGCAGCTCTGAGTGGTCTTTCAGCAGTTCGACTGGATTCTCATCGGATCAGGCCGAATATACGATTGGGATGATAGCCGACGGAGAGATGTCCTTCACTCACTCCAGGCCCGACAACTTCGATGAGTTCACGTCTTGGGCTAGTAGTGGGTGTTCTGAATGCAATGCCACTTTCGGAGAGCCAGATGGTTTCTACTCATGGTCAAAGGGGCCGGACATTACCATGGGTGGGTACAGTTTCTCCGGACTACATTCTATGGAAATCGAGAATGTATCCCTAATCCTGCACTTCTCAATACCTGACTCACTCCCCAGTGATGAGGTGAACATAATAATGCAGAATCATGGACCTGACATTCTTATTGCAACATTTGCAAGAACACTGGGTGCTTTAGACAGGATGAGCAATCCTCTTGTTTTGAATCTTGATAATGAAATTGCGTGGGACTGGTCGAAACTGGAGCAGACGCAATTCAATGTCGACTACGTGTCGGACAACCAGGGTGCTGATGACTCGGAAGTGAGGGTCGATGCTGTCGGACTCAGAGTGAAGTTCCATCAACCATGGTTCTCATTCGAAAATGCAAAAGCCGAGCACTCAACTATACTGAGTGAAGTGCCAGTAATTGACATTAGTACCTACTCCGGGGAGACTAATGGCCTTTCTCACAGTACTTGCGGGCTGATTCCAGAAGGGGATAGCAATGGCAGTTGGGAGTTCCATGTAAGTCCTCCTCCGGGCCAAGAACTAGGGAGGGTGCATGTTTCTGGGACGGGGAACTACACGATCATGACCTCATCAGATGTTAGTGAGGAAGGATTTGTCCCGGTCAATCCCGGGCAGAGAATAGCAAATTCAGAACACGGACAGCATGTCCGTATAGAATTGCAAGACGGTTGCATACATGGTGCGAGAGTGGATATCAATGATCCGCACCTAACAGTCACTGGATGGGTCTCGGGAGGTTTCTCTGGCCTCTCAGAGGAATCCAGTTACATCAGGTTTGCAATAGGCAGTTTACTAGTCCATACGGAGGAGATGGATTCTGGAGAGTTCGTGATTTCTATTCCAATTGGGCATGCCCTGCCAGAGGCAGGTGGGATTCTTGACGTGGGAGTGGCTACGAGATTCCAATGGTCGTCCAACGGGACTGCCGAGAGCACTATTGTCCACATAGGTTCCATGTCCATCTCCGGGGGTTTCTCAATAGATTGGGACAGAGACCCATTCTGTGAGGAAATTGGCGATATCGTCCTAATCGAAGATGGTGGTGGGCAAATTATCTCGTTGCCACCAATCTGCTCTGATGACATTACCGACTCCCAAGACCTGATCGTAAGTGCGGTTAGTTCTGATGAGGGGTTGCTAAAGGCATCTGGTTCTGGTGGCTTGTTGACCATAGAGCCAGAAGAGGAAGCGAGTGGGTCAGCAGAAGTTAGTGTAACTGTTTATGACGAGTCGGGCAACTATTGGAGCGGTTCATTTACTGTCGAAATTCAAGCTGTAAATGATCCGCCAGAGATAGTACACCTCCCAGGTTATCTATACGTCGAGTTGGGGGATTCTTACGAGATAACCCCTGATTTGTTCGATCCGGATTCTTCCCCTCTAGATGTGACTACCAGCAGGACGTGGGCAACCATAGGAGAAAATGGTTCAATCTTGATCGAACCGGTGGAAGTGGGGGAGCACGTGCTTAGGGTCTCAGTTAGTGACGGAATATCAGAAATCTCTAGAGAAATCACAATTTTCGTTACTTCAAAGCCAGATTTACTGATCGAATCTTTGGAGATTAGGGTCGGAGGTGAAGAATCGCAGTCACTATCGGAAGGGGATGTGATTGAATTAATTGGATTCATCCGCAATCAGGGGAGGGGGTCAGCTGAGAATGTCACCTTCTACTGCAGGATTGATGGCATACTAATAGGGACCGGGACGATTGCTGAATTGGGTCCCGGTGATCTAAAAATGGCAGTTTGTGATTTTCAATTGATGGAAACTTCAGAACTCGTTACTTTCTTGATGGAGGTCGATGGGACTGACACAATCGATGAAACGATAGAGGGGAACAACATTCTTGGGGTCGAAATACCAGTAGAAACACCCGGGAGCGGTACTGGAAGTAACAGTGGTGGAGGCACTATAGCCATAATTTCATTCTCACTAGTTTTGATTTCAATAGCCGCCTTTCAACTGGGCCCTAAGTCACCGAAGAAGGAATTCGAACGTAGAAAATAGTTGGCTTTTGTTCAAAATTGGCTGACGTTTGGCCGATAATCAGAACAAATTAGGGAATCATTATACCGGGGCTGAAAGCGAAAACAAACTACCGCACTAGTGGCTTAGGCCGCAAAGGCGGTGGTGTGTGTGAGAATGATGGTATTGAAAATAAGGCTGGAAACAGACGAGTGGGTATACGAAGAGCACGAATCTGCTTAGCGGATTTTACTCCTTCGACCAAGTCTGCGGATATGCCCCAGGTTGCATTATTACGGTCCTTGGCGTGGCCACTTCACCTGTCTTCATCCCAGGTATTGTGTCTGAACCAACGGAAAGCTCTGCAAGTGCTACTGCCTCTCCCTTGAGGCTAGATAGGAGAACCGTCGAACCAGCAATCAAGCCCTTCGGGGTCGAAACTATTCCCGGACTAGCAAGGGGCGCGCCATGTGAAAGGGCAGCAACTGCTCCGTCCTTGATTATGATTTGAGGGATGTCGTCGAGAATGGCTTCCACAGGAGAAAGGAGACGCAATAGGCCCTTTGGATCATCGTGTTCCTTCCAAAGGAAAACTGCATCGGCGAGTTGTTGCATGGAACATGCCATTTGGTCATTTAGAGACCCGCTCCTGGAGCGATGTAGTTCCAACAATTCACAATCGTTGTTGGATAGGAGTCCCAAATCCCGAACCAGCGTTCTGATGTAGGTCCCGGCCTCGCAATCGATAGTTAGGAGGTGGACTCTATCGCCTTCTTCTGTCTGGATCAGTTCGGATTTTGTCAACTCCCTTGTCCTAACCTGAACCTTCACTGCCGACTCCTTCGGTGGGACGTTGTATATCTCCCCCTGCATCTTCGAAACTAGTCCGTGCAATTCCTCGCCCTCGATCGGTTTCTTGAATCTGATTACTGCGACGTAGCTCTTGGGTTTCTTCAGTAGTTCTCCGGTGACCTTTGTTGATCTGCCGCACAAGAGTGTCAGAAGGCCAGTTGCGAACGGGTCGAGTGTCCCACCATGCCCTATTCGATTGATTCCCAGCATTGATCGGGCCCATGCTGCTAGTTGGTGACTGGATGGTCCGGATGGCTTGTCAATCAGAATAACCCCGCACCCCAGGAGTTCTTCCAGTGGTCGGTCGTTTGGTATGCACCCAAATGCTTGATTTGTTTTTGCGGAGTCGTCCACTATCCAGTCCCCTTGCATCTTCATTCATCACCAACCAAGTTCAGAGTCAACTTCCTGGAAGACTTCCATCTCATTCTTTTCATCTGCGTCGATTACCAAATTGTATGGGGACATGTCATCTAGGTTGATGCCATACAAGATAGAATACCTGTCCATATCGTCTCTCTGTCTTTTTTTCGATTTCCTTAGGCAATCCTCCAATTCCCCTCCCTCTCTTTTCTGGATTCTCCTAGCCCTTTCTTGCTCTGAGACATTCACCCATACTCGTAGACAATTGAGATTATTCTTATGAGCCCACCAACCACTTAGTCGACTCTCGACTATCTCAGGGGAGTCTTTTGATGACATCCTCTTCTGTAGAAGAGAGTCCAATGAGCGGTCGACATCTAGGTCTTCCTTGGCCTCAGAACTAAGTTGCTCCACCGTTAGCCCCCTAGTTCTGGCTTCCTCCCTGAAAACATCGCCACCATTCAATGATGACCAATCGCGAGAGGAGGCTATTCTCGATACCAGTGTCGAAGTCCCGCTCCCCGGAGGTCCGCTAATCGTGACCTTGAGCAATGTCTCATCTCCACTCGCTTCTGCATACATCGCATCTAAGGAGCCCCTTTGGAGTCCTAGAAATCATATCTGATTTGCAAATGTTACAGGTTACTCCCTTCCTCGGAGGTGCTGCGTGTTTGTTCCCAGACCGATGTTGTGGATTATTCTTTGACGGATTTCCAGTTTTTCTAGGGCCAGCCCTCCTCTGTGATCTTCGTACAGCGGAAGATGCGCTCGAGGAACTCTTGTCATCATCGAGCATGTATAGGAGAGGCTCTTGAATTGTAGACCCAGATAGGACTAGTGGGTGTCTGGAATAACGGATTATCTTGATGTGTCGATCGATAATTCTGCCTAGGGGGGCACTCATTGCTATGTAGGTCGCTATCCATGCAGGGAATATCCACAGCACTCTGGCGTTAAAACTCCACATTGGATCCCATGGTAGGCTCACGAATCCGACTCGGAAAGACTCGACGGAGCTAGCCATCCAGCTAAATATTGCAATGATGAAGACCATTGTGAAAACCATTGGTTTCATCATTGAAGATTGCATCTTCATCTGCTCCGGCATCATTTCCATCTGGATATTTTGCATCTTGTCGGCCATTGCGGTATCTCTAGCCATCCTGGCCTCCCTCAACTGCTTGCCAATTTGCCTGCTCCGATGGGAGAAGTGGGCCTGTTGAAGGGGGTCCATGAAGAGAGAACGAATGATTGTGTTTACAACCATAATAGATGACCCGACAATGAAAACAGTGGGTACGAAATACGTCTGATGGAAGGGCAGCATTGGTTCCAGCACTGATCCTGCTACATCCGAGAGACCTATTCTCAGACCAGGATAGAACATCAGTAGGACCATCATCCCAAGTAGCATCAACATGGGGAACATCATGGATGCCATTGCATCGGCCTGGGCATCACCTCCTGCCTGCGCTGGAGCCATATTGGTTCGGCATAAAGGGACGAGAATAACACTTCGGTAGTTAGGGGTGATGAAACGGCATCAAGAAAGAGTGTTTCCGCACACCACGCAAATAGAAGAGCCTGTGTCGACTTCGAAGCCGCAAGCAGGGCAGAGTCTTTGTTCTCCTGGATCCTCTTCTTCGTCTAATTCTCCGGAATCTTTCTTTCCTTCTTCTAGAGTCGTTTCCTCCTCGTCCACTTTTTCACCTTCAAGGTTCGAGGAGTCATCATTGAACTGTTCTGATTCACCATGATCCTCTATTTTTTCCTGTGAGGGGGTTGGAAGCGATTCTGACGCTTTGTCCAGCCACTGGGGGACGTTTGGCTCTTCATCGACCTCCTCGCCGAATGTTGCACCGTGGAAGTCCTGAGCATCAGAAACCTTGTACTCTGCTTCCGGGTCTCCTTGTATGGTATACAGAACTTCTATCCTCTCCCCTTGGAGAATCCTTCCAATTGCCCATGTAACTTGAGTTCCATCTCGAGCAGACTCCTTTGTAATGGATGCTTCTCTTTCTCCTTCCTTGTCGGACCTCACAATTGATTCCTCAATTGTAAATGTACCTGGCACGATGTCGTGAAGTGCGAGGTCGTCGAGCGCGCTATCAGAGCTATTGTGAAACATTAGCATTATCTCATATTGACCGGGCTTTCCCCCGGGGAAAACCTCCTTCCCCGTGCTGATATGTCTTCTCTTATGTTCTACCGAAATCATAGGTGGCTTCTCTACCACCCTGGTTGCAACGGGTCCGAATCTCTCTGAACTGAAATCCACTTTGATCGGCGCGACCAGTAATTTGTTGCCTGGTGATGGGTCGGGTGCAATCAGTGGGTATCGAATTACCACTGCCTTCCCGGGCTGAAGACCAAGTGGGGCCGAAGTACCTATTGTCATCCTTAGGCTGTGTCCTTCTCCATCAGGAGAAACATGCTTATCCTCTAGTTGTGTTCCGTTAACTACGTCTATTCGATATTGCTCTTCTTTGAGTTCAGTTCCCTCTATCTCTATTGAAATATCGCCGACAGAGGGCGTTTCGAAAATACCAGGAATATCGTCAAGAACCCGGAGGACATTTATCTCAGAGGTCCCATTATTCTCGAGGGTTATTACTGTTTCAACATTTGATGAAATGTAAGACTTAATCCTAGACTTATCGAATCTCTTCTGTAGAATTGCATCCAGGACAGTTAGTTGTTGCTCCTTCAATTCAATTGTCCCAGAAGACTGAACAGAGACCCTGGGAAGAATAGAGAATCTAATCTCTTGAGTGAAGCTCGGTTGGTCATCAGATTCTACACGTTTAACCATTGAATCCCATTTTCCCTCAGGAGGGACATCTTGCCTGATATCTGAGACGTCTAGAATCGGATCTTCCCTTCCTACGAGCCTAACTGTGGCACCAGAGAGAGAAACAACGAAAGAAGACTTGTTTTCGAAAACGCAGGTACAATGCCAAACTCCTGGCCTATCATCTTCTTCAGCGTTCACATAAGAGAACTGTCGTCCTGAACCGCTGACCCTGTCAAATCTGACTCTTGAGACGGTTGCTTCTGAAGAATAGGTTGCTGATGTCACTCCTGCGTTGATCTTCTCAATGGATTCAGTGTTTATCTTGGCTGAAATGGACAGGTTCCTCTTCTCTCCAACATTCATTCTTCCTATATCCCAGACCACAGAGTCCTTCTCCACACTGTAAACACTGTCGTCTGGGAGAATGAAGGATTTCGGGATAGTTCTCTTTACCTCGACATCATACAATGGGGAAGGTGAAACGTTCTCTATCTCGATGTGGATATCGACTTCCTGTGGAGATTCCGAGAATACTAGTGAAAGACTGGATTCCTCATTACGTGAGCTCTCTGTGTCTATGGATTCTTTCAAGACTAGCATGCGAGTTCCTGAAGCCGTATATGGGATGGCTGTCTCTTCTGTAGGATCAAGTTCCTTTATCGAAGATACTTTGTCTCCGAAATCAGTTGAGTCAATGGATTCAAGATGCACCTCAATATCCCATGCACGATGCTTCTTACTCGAGTTTCTGAGAATCAACTCGCCATCAATTAATTGCTTTCTAATAGTTCCATCTGGATTCAACACGGACTTCTCGGTTTCACTCAGTGTAGCATGAAGTTTGTCACCGGGTATTGAGTCGACTTCGGATGGGGTTCTAAGAAAAGGCGACGGTCTAGATTGCTTCAGAGGATCTGATTGCTCAAATTCTGATTCTTTCACTAGTCCGAAGGCATTGATTGCTTGTGCCATTTCCGATGAATCTGGTGATTCTTTTTTGTCGTCATCGGGCCATGTGAATTGTTCAGATTGAGATTTTTCTTCGGAATGCTGGTTTTCTTCTGATGGATCTCCACTCCCTCCGAAATCTAAATCTCCTCCCAATAGTGATAATGAATCGGCTAATGAATCGATAGAAGAAAAGTCGTCCTGCTCGGGCTCCGGCTCATCTCCGAAACCAGGAGGGGGAGGCGGTGCGTCGAATCCGATCGGCGGAGGGGGAGGGGAGTCTTCCTGCTCGGGCTCCGGCTCATCTCCGAAACCAGGAGGGGGGGGCGGTGCGTCGAATCCGATCGGCGGAGGGGGAGGGGAGTCTTCCTGCTCGGGCTCCCCTTCTCCATCCTCGGAAACATCCAATTTCACTTCCTCCTTTTCACTAGACTCTTCTTCTGTTTCGGAGTCATCTTGTTGAGTTTCTTCCTCCACTAGATTTTCTTCCTCAGGTTCCCGGTCGTCATCCTCGATGTTTTCTTCGTCTTCCAGCCCAAGTAGCATCCTCCTCGCGGCTTCATGGTCAATAGTTTGGAGACTTTCTGATGGTTGGCTTTCTTCTGGCCCGGGCAAATCAAAGGAGGGGAAGCCGACAGGGGGTGGAGGGGGTTCAAAACCTGAAGGCGGTGGTGGCGGCATCCCAAATCCAGGGGGTGCCGGAGGCGGGTTAGGGTCGCTTTCTTGTTTTTCTATCGCTTCATCTTCATCGTAAGAATCAGAGTCTTCAACCATGAAATGGCCCTCAGGGTACATTCTCACGGGTGCGGGGTTCGTTTAACGGTTGCCTGATGAAGAATCTGGTTGTTTTCCCGAGAACGTTGAAGTTGGAAACGTCCTCGGCGGCCGCATGAGCTCCAATGATGGGACTAATCCGCCTGTACTTTTCGTAGTCGGTACCGCGGGCGCAGGAAAGAGTTCACTAGTTACTTCTTTCCAGAGATGGGCCAGGTTCTTGGACATAGATGTGCTAGCAGTAAATCTTGACCCTGGCGCAGAAAGGGTCCATTATGACCCCGAGTTCGATGTTAGAGATCTAATCTCTCTATCTGAAGTAATGGACGAATATGACCTAGGCCCAAATGGGGCCCAGATACTGGCAGCTGATTTAGTGGCATCTCAAGCGGAGGAGGTTTTCGAAGAGATTGAAGGTCTGGCTGGAGACATTATGGTTGTAGACACACCTGGGCAAGTGGAGCTTTTTGCATTTAGAGAGGCTTCAAGTCACCTAGTCCATGTTCTTGGACAGGGTAGGGCGTGCCTAATTTTCCTGTTTGACCCTTTATTGTCTAGCACTCCTAGTGGATTTGTCTCTCAGATGCTTTTGTCCTCGATAGTCCACTTCAGGCTTGGCCTGCCGACTGCAAATTTCTTATCAAAGTCGGACCTTCTAGAACCAGAAACTCTGGAGAGAATCCTGGAGTGGGGGGAGAATCTGGATGTACTTGAAGCGGCTTTGTACGAGGAGTCTTCTATGCAGAGTGGGTTTGATGGGGGGGGCCAGAGGGCTGAGTTTGCAATTGGTCAACTTAGGATGATGCAGCATGCAGCAATTCAGCCTGGCCTAATACCACTATCTAGTGAGATGGAGGAAGGGCAAGCTGATGTGCTAAGTTTCGCACAGAATATCTTTGGAGGGATGTCAGATGCCAAGGATGGATTTGCAGGGGATATTGAACATGAAAGACAATGAAAAGAAATCGGACCTACTGGCTATTGATGACATTTCGGATAGACTGTCGGAAATAGTAGACTGGGCTATTAGAATTAAGAATGACGATGAGGCACTTTATGATTTCAAGCCTCTCGATGGAATGTCTGTAGGATCGATCTATGAGAAGCCATCAACCAGGACAAGAGTGTCTTTTGAGGTGGGCGTCAATAGACTCGGTGGACAACCCATTACTCTCCTTTCTGGAGACCTTCAATTAGGAAAAAGTGAAACAATTGCAGATACTGCTGCAGTTCTCTCTAGATATTTGGATTGCATCACATATCGTTGCTTTGGACACGATGATGTCATGGAACTTGCAAAGCACTCCACGGTCCCAGTAATCAATGCTCTTTCGGATCTTCATCACCCCTGTCAAGCAGCAGCCGACATGATGACGATTGTGGAAAATTCAGATTTGGTGAATGGCCATGTTGCATGGGTGGGAGATGGGAACAATGTCCTGCATGATTTAGCATTGGGATGTGCGATACTGGGTTTGGACATCAAATACGCCACTCCCGCAGGTTTTGAGCCGGATCCTGATGTCATTATGAGGGCCCAAAAGATCGCTGAAGAAAATGGATCGAAGATTGAGGGGTGCAATAGTGCGGAGGACGCTGTCACTGATGCCGGGGTAATATATACCGATGTTTTCGTGTCAATGGGGGAAGAACACATGGATGGGAAAATGGGCTCATTCGATGGTTTTCAGGTTAATGAAGAGTTAGTTTCCAAGGCTGACGAGAACTACCTCTTCATGCACTGCCTTCCTGCTCACAGAGGTGATGAAGTGACGGATGGGGTTATCGACTCGCGGAATAGTGTTGTTTTCGATCAGGCAGAAAATAGAATGTGGGCCCAAATGTCGCTACTTACGCTCCTATGCAATGAAGCGGCATGGCAGACATACTGGGAGCTTCGTTAGCCCGGAATTAGGGATATTACCAAGAATGCAAATAGGCAAAGTTGCATTGAGACCTTGGTTAGTTTCTGTGCAGCACGGTCTTCAGAAGCAAATAACCGTGGCTTCACCATCATCAATGATACTACTGCTGGGATTACAAAAACCACATGCCAGTCCGTGAAAATTTGGAAAAATGGCAAGAATGGGGCAAGCATAGCCACTAAAGCGAATACAAGTAAAACCGACGCTAATGCACGCGCTCTATCTACTCCCGAACTCATTGCGAAAGTGTTCCTCCCCTCATCTCCGTCAATATCCTCGATGTCTTTCACTATCTCCCTTGAAAGATTGTACAGGAATCCGATTAGGAAGACCACCCAGGATCTAGCATCTAGTGGCCTAGAAACGCTCGCTGCGCCGAATATAATCACCAGACCTACTGATAGGCTGATTGCGATGTTGCCCGGAAGTCCCTTGTCCTTCATCTTGTAGCTAAGCCTAGAGTTTGATTCGTAGTTGAACAATAGAACCAGTGCAAACAACCAGATTGCCAGAGATGGGAGCCAATCGTTCAGGCCCGAAATCCTTGTCGAGGATATGTAGCCGGCAAGAAACAATGAGATTGCAGAGATTGATCCTGTGATTTGGATCGCCCTTTTGGCGGATTCCAGTTTTATCAACCCGGATGGGAGAGGCCTATCTGGCCTATTTGTCCTATCGATATCGATATCCACGTAGTCATTTAGGGCATTCCATGAGAACATGAATGTCATTACTGATATCGAGTGCAGAACTGTTATTGTGGCATAGTGTCCACTGGGAATCCCTCTTGATGCCAATATTGATCCGAGTAATACTCCAAAGACCCCAGACACAGAGTTCCCTGCTCGGAATAGAGATGCCCATGAGCGGACTGTTGCTGGCAGTTTCACACTTCATTGACGAAGAGGGGTTTCTTCATCCCTTCCCTAACTAAGAGATGACCAGGGTGTTTTCCTTCTGGGAAAGGCCCCAGACACAGACTGTGTATACACTGCCCCTGAATGGTCCCCTAACGTGTCCTATTTTCGAGAATCGAGAGTCCTTTGCCATTATGTTTCCAACCTGGTTCATGGTAGCTCCCCATCGGAATCTCCCATTCAAGTGATCAAAAATCTCTACCGTATTTGCTGACCCTTTGTCTTCCAGAAGGGAAAGTACCTCCTCCCTAAGTCTCCTTGTCCGGGACATCAAGAGACCTCCGCTTTGGGGGGCCTAGATGCCAACAACCTACGATGCAGCCCTGCCCATCCTTTGGAACTGACCTCAACAGGATTCTGTGACATTACCATTGGCATCCAAGATTGGCTGCATTCTGGGTCTCCAGAATGGCTGACTATGGCACCATAACTGCACCCCCCAGTTTCTTTTCCAGTCATCTTTAGACTAGCCAATGGGACAACTTGGTGTGGCTCTGGCCTTTTCCTATATCTTATTGCAGTGTTTCTCTTTCTTCTTCCAGTCATGTCTCTATGTACGGCCTTTGACATATTAATCGGGCCAAAAGGGGCCTAAGTGAAAGTGAAAGTGTAATTTGGGCAACATGATGGAATACAACGTTTTGAAATATAGAAGGGGGCTCCCCAAGTTACCGCTCGTGTGGTGTAGTTCGGTCCATCATGTCGGACTCTCGATCCGTCGACCCGGGTTCAAATCCCGGCACGAGCACCAATAGGAGAAAGACGAGTACAGTCATAAGTCCACCTTCGTTGGAGTAGTAAGGTCATATGCGAATAGAGCGTGATCTGAAGCTAACTTTCGATGATGTGCTAATACGCCCCAAGAGGAGTACATTGGTCTCAAGGTCCGATGTTGATCTAGTCAGGGAATTCAAGTTTAGACATGCGGAGGGAACTTGGACGGGAATTCCAATAGTAGCAGCAAATATGGATACTACGGGACTGTTCTCGATTGCTCGAGTTCTACAGGGACACAAAATGCTGACCTGCACCCAAAAATTCTACGCCACCAGGGACTTCTCGGAGGCTTGGAAGGAGGGGGTCGACCCTAGGTGCATAGCAGTAACATGCGGTTCAACGGACGAGAGTTTCGACCTATTGAAGAGAAAGATGTCGACCAACGAAGATCTGAAGATGGTTTGCATTGATGTTGCAAATGGTTACAGAGAAGTGTTCCTACAGTTTGTGAGGAAGGTGAGGAAGGAGTTCCCTGGAAAAATAATCATTGCAGGAAATGTTGCGACGAGAGAGATGACAGAGGCCCTTATTCTGGCTGGGGCGGACATAGTGAAGGTTGGAATTGGCCCGGGTTCAGTCTGCACGACAAGGAAGGTCGCTGGTGTTGGATACCCTCAACTATCGGCAATTTCAGAATGCGCTGATGCTGCTCACGGACTCAATGGGCATGTGATGTCAGATGGTGGATGCTCGTCCCCGGGTGATGTTTCCAAGGCATTCGCAGCTGGAGCAGACTTTGTGATGCTAGGAGGGATGCTGGCTGGTCATGACGAGTCCGGGGGGGAGATAATTGACGATGGGGGCGGGAGTAAGTACAAGTCGTTCTACGGTATGTCGTCAGCAAAGGCTATGGAGACTCATTACGGAGAGATTGCGGAGCATAGGGCACCAGAGGGGAAGGAGGTCAGAGTGCCATATAGGGGGCCTCTTGAGGTGACCATACAATCGATTCTAGGGGGTTTGAGGTCTGCCTGTTCATACGTTGGAGCAAGGAGAATCAAAGATCTTCCCAAATGCACCACATTCATTCGAGTTAGCATGACTACGAATGAAGTATTCCAGAAATTCAACGTGGATTAGTCGAAGTCGTTGCATAACTCGCCTTGGGAAGGGAAACTGGTTGGATCCTTCGGATTTGTGTTCCATTTGCTCTCGCACCGATTCGCGAAACCATCCCCATCGGAGTCAATTAGGGAGTCAGATGAGTCGAATGGGTCGTAGCCGAAATAGTACTCCCATCCAGACCACATGTCGTCATTATCCTGATCTTGGTGGAAAACCTCGGAGCCATCGTTCCACTTATCTCCGTCGGTATCGTTCTTGATGGGGCTAGTGCCATTCTGGAACTCTTCGAAATTGGTATAATTCTCCAAATCGTCATAGAACTGTGATCCAGCACTGGAAGCCGGATTAATGTGGCATTCGAAATCTTGCGGGTCGTCCCACCCGGGGCAGTACCTGTACAACAGATTGGTCCGATTGAGTCCGTCATTATCCATATCCTCGCTACCATCGTTGATTCCATCAAGGTCGGAGTCTGGCATCCTTGGGTCCATTGGCCCCCTTGATCCCAGTGCATTCAGTGTGTTATTGTCGACGAGTCCTAACTCGATGGCCTCCTCGGAGTAGCTTACCTCCCAGCCATCTGGAAGTCTATCTCCGTCTGTATCGTCGTCAACGGGATTCGTGTCCCACCTATCTGGCGCCTCTAGAGAGTTCTGAAGGGTGTCGTTGTCTATGTCGTATATCGAGTCAACAAGTGATCCAAATGATGGGTCTAGTGCCCACCTCCCTTGTTCGGGTATCGAAAAGCCGGACAGGTTCATCTCGTGGAGGAAGTATTGAGGATCCAGGACCCCGTCACCATCCCTGTCTCCCGAGGAGCCGAAACCGGAGACGTAGTTGATCCATATCCAACCCCCAGGACCCTTGCCGCACTCGATCATCGATTCGCACCCGGGAGGGAGCCAGCTGTTGGTAGAAATCCAGAGGCTGTGACTGTTTGTGTTCTCCTGGACAGAGAAAACCTGCATCTCCCAGCCATCTGGCTGCCCATCGCCATCGGTGTCATTGAGTAGGGGGTTAGTTGCGCCCTGCCATGGCCGAGGGACAAAAAGGACCTCGCTTCCATCATTTAGTCCGTCCCCATCGGTGTCGGCATTGTTTCCGTGTGTGATGTACAGGTCGAGCCCATCAACAACCTCTTCCCCATCCTCGAGACCATCGTTGTCTGTATCAAATGCAGAGGCATTGGTGAAATAGTAAACAAGCGTTCCGTTATCGTACCAAGGGTGACCATCGACGGCCTCCCTATAGTCCTCCAGTCCATCATTATCAGTATCCTTGTCCGTTGCATTAGTGAATGTCTCGTAGTACTCAACTGCGTCAGAGAGGCCGTCCCTGTCTGTGTCGAAGACTCCGGGGTCAGATCTCACAATGACCTCTCGCACGCCAAAATCTACAATGCGGATTTTCCATCCGATGACCTCGATTCCATCGATTAGGCCGTCTGCATCGGTATCTGAGACGAGTGGGTCGGTCGATCTCCCATCAACAACCCCGTCCCCATCCCTATCCCTAGCATTGTACTCATCCAGATTTGTGAACCTCTCGTGCTGCTCGACAACAGTGATCAGAGATTGCAATCGACTTTTTACCTCTTCATCCACCTCCACATTGATGTGGTAAACCCATCCGGCTGTTTCGGTCTTCACCGGAATATTGACGTAATTGCTATCCACAACCGTTCGGACCCATAGGACGGTCTTGTTTGCCTGGACGTATTCCCCAGGGGTTACGTCAATCCTCTCAATCGTAGTCGCACCAATCATATCTTTGTATGTCACAGAACCATCGTTGTCAGCATCATAGCCATCGAAATCTGGATCATCGTCAGCATTGCTACCATCTGTGGGGTGGATCCCGCTTTGGAACTCCCAGCCATCTGGCATTCCATCCTGATCAGTATCTGGATTGAGTGGATCGGTGAAGTTTGAAGGCCCCCAATCGTAAGAAACTGAGAACTCTTCTACATTATTCAGCCCGTCTCCGTCGGAATCCCCATATGCATCAGTAGAGTTTGCCGGGTTTAGGAACCAATTGTAATCAGAATCGAAGGAGTAGCAGAATTCGAATCCGTCCGGCATTCCATCCCCATCCGTATCCCAGTCCCCTGGACCGTTCAACCTCCCATCGCCATCCATGTCCTCATTGAACCAGTTTGGATTGTCCAAAGGGCTCTTCTTCTGAAGAGTTGTCTGTATTCCGCCATTTGGCAAATTCTGAGCGGTGAATTGGATCTCCGAAGCAAAGGCACGTATGTGAGGTGCCGGTAGTGTAAGGGTCCCGAAGGTCGGACGGCCGCAGAAAGACTCCAGATCTACCAGATGAGTCGATATCTCTACTAAATCGTCTATTAGATCCCCATCGCTGTCGGAATCTCTGGGGTTCGTGTCATATTTTTCCTCGACGAAGTTCCTTAGCGTGTCTGGCTCAGGGAGCTCTAGATCAAGAATTGCATCACATGAGTGTCCGAACTGGGAACCCATCTCCTCCCACAATTCGTCTCCTATATCCAGCTTTATCTCAGCCTGCATCGAGGGAGTCAGCAAGGGGCAATTCCAATTTCCGTCGAGGGGGTCTAGAAGAGTGATCACCCCTGATGGAGTAGTTACCTCGTGCGTGTGCCTGGATTCCCACCGGTCATTCAGCCCATCCCCATCAGTATCCTTGAGGCGGGGGTTGGTCCCCAACTCTGCCTCATCCAGATTTGTCAGGCCGTCCCTGTCTGGATCGCCGAGTGGCCCGTTGTCTGGGTTTGGGAAAGTCTCATTCTGCTCTCCAGTCTCCCTCTCAGTGTCTACAGAGGCAACTGGTATGTCTTCGCATTCCACCTCTGTCAGCCCTTCCCCTATGGTGATGCATGGCTGACCAGTATCAAGAGGATCGAGGCCGTTCTCTATTTCCCAACCATCGTCTAAACCATCTCCGTCGGTGTCTGCTTCCTGCCAATTAGTCCCATAGAGGGTGCTTTCCATGCGATCTGCAATACCATCGCCATCCCAGTCGCAACCTATAGTTGGAATCTCCGGGGGACACTCTCTCTGGTTTCCTGGATTTAATTCCAGATCCTCCACAGCGGATTCGAAGCCTCCACTATTTGTGCTTGAAAGTCCGGCCCCGACTACGGTGTAAAGGCCGGCCAAGCACAGAGTTGCGGTAATAGCCGCAACTGCATATTGGTTGTGTGTCAAGGCCATGCAAATGCACCGCCCTCGTAGAGGGCGTTTCATGCAACTTGGGTTCGGCTATAATGATTCATGGAGATTGACTGCTAGAAAATTGAAGATTTATCGTATCGAATGGTGATTTTTCATCACTCGCCCCTTAGAAAGGAGTCGATTCTGTCGAATGCCTCGGATAGAACCTCGACTTCCGGCAGGCAGACCATTCTGAAGTGACCTTTGCCCATCTCGGGAGAGAAACCAGACCCGTGAACCAAAAGGACATGCTTCTTGTGGAGTAGGTCTAAGACGAATTTCTTGTCATCTTGTGCCAGGGTTGGATCGGTAATTTTCACGAATAGGTAAAACGACCCCCCTGGTGATTGGCATTCCAGCCCATCCATGGATTCTATTCGACTCAACGAGTAATCCAGTCTTTTCTTGATAGTTTCACGGTGCGATTCCAGCCATCCATTATCCTCAACGAGGCCGGCTAGGAAACCATGTTGGGCCGGAGTTGAGGCACAAAGGCGACTACGGAGAAGCCTTTCTACGCCATCTCTTACATCATTCAGCACCCCTCTGGGGTCATGCCATGCCATGTATCCGATTCTCCAACCAGGTGCGAAATATACCTTGGAGACGCCATTTAGGGTGATTACAGGGACTTCGTCTGACCTAGATGCTAGTGATATGAAATTCCCTGAGAAGTCGAGGCCGTCGTATATCTCATCGGAGATCAATGTACACTTCGGGAACTCTCTGGCGATTTCAATTAATGAGTCGATTTCCGAAGGAAGGGGCACGTTTCCCGTTGGGTTGTTTGGATTGATTAGTACCAAGAGTCGGACGGTCTCGTCCATCTTTGAGCGGATGTCATCTAAATCGATGCGCCAAAGATCCTCGGAGTCTAACTTGTATTCGATTGTCTTAGCCCCATACATCTGGGGGTATGCCATGTATGGTGGATAATGTGGGCCTGGCGCCAGGATCGAGTCTCCGGGCTCTAGGAAGGCTGCAAATAGGATCTGCAGTGCCTCAGTAACTCCATGGGTCACGTAAACATCATCTTCCGAGCATGCCCATCCTTTGCTGGATTCAGCGCTTGCAATAGCTTTCCGAAGCGGAGTGATTCCGTATGATGGGCCATAACCGTTGTCTTGAGAGTCGAGAGCCTGCTTGTAAGCATCAATCATGTGTTCTGGAGTCTGGAGGCCCTTGTATGCCAGTGGGTCACCGATATTCAGCCTGATAATTTCGTGTCCCTGCTTCTCGAGCTCTATTGCCGGGACCACGACGTCCCTGATCGCGTACTCGATAGAAGAGGACCTCTTGGAAGCATCAACTGAAACTCCCATCTTCTCACAAACCCAGGAGTTTTCTTGCCGCATCGAGGGCCGCTGGGATTCCATCTGGGTTGGATCCCCCTCCTTGTGCCATGGTTGGGCTCCCTCCTCCCCCTCCGCCTATATGGGCGGATATTGAATTGAGTATCTCTACAGCATCGTGTAGATCTGCGGCAGGGGTTCCTTCAGTGATTGCGACGATTAGTTTTCCTCCGCCGTCCTTGGTTCCTAGAACCGCGAGTGTCGGAATTCCCGGGTCCCTGGTTAGTTCTCCGAGCATTGACATTAGTGCCTTGATTCCTCCCTCGACCTCCATTATCGCATAACGAATCCCATCCCTCTCAACAGCTGCATCTCCGCCGCCACTGGTCCTCAATCTGACGATTTCTGCCTCCAATGACTCTATCTTCTTCTGTTGGGACTTCCATTCTTCGAAGAACCGGGAAACTGCTGAGGGGAGGTCTTCTGAGGGGACGCCGAGAACCTCACTGGATTCTTTCAATAGGCGCTCTTGCTCCCTTGCATGCTCACGTGCTGTCTCCCCCGCCACGATTTGCAGACGCTCCACCCCGTCTTGGACTTGACTGGAACGAATGATGCGTAACTCGCCAATTTTTCCCACTTTGTCGTGATGCGTACCCCCGCAGGCTTGGACGTCGTGATCGCCTATTCTGATCACCCTTATCTGTTCTGATTTTGGCGGTCCCCCCTGGTATAGTTCGAAACCGAATTGTTCGTCTGCTTCGGCCCGGGGCATTACAAGTTTCTCAACTTCATAATCAGCAGCAATTACGTCGTTGGAGTGGTCCTCAATTCGATTAATCTCATCTCTTGAAAGCCGTGAAAAGTGAGTTAAGTCAATCCTAGCGTATCGTGCTCCCTTGTTTGAACCGGCCTGCCAAATATGCGTACCCAGTAGGGCCCGGGCACTTCCACCTACGATGTGCACAGCTGTGTGGTGATCCATCAATTGGCGGCGTCGGTCCCAATCAACAGTGCAGGACACATCCCCCATTGGCACAGACCCATCAGTCAGGTGGTATATGGTGCCATTTTCGACTCTGGTGTCACAGACCATTGCATCGCCTAGAGAGCCCTGGTCCCCCAACTGACCCCCTCCCTCGGGGTAGAATAGCGTCCTATCCAGCACTACGTAATGAGTAGGCTCCTTGGAAACCTCACTGGACAGGTTAAGTGAGGATAATTGCGATTCAGAAAGTTTGTCACAACCCAATACTGTTGCTTTGAATGAAGTTCTGCTAGTGTCTGAATAGTATTCCATTGATGTTGAAGGGAAGTCTCCGACTGGAAATAAATTGGACTGAATCTTCTCTTTGGCCGCGGCCTTGGTTCTTTCTGCATTCCTGGATGCAATATCTGCAGCGAAACCAACTCTGACTGCTAACTCTGTCCAGCCTGCCTGATTAGCGATTGAAATTGCCATTTCTGGATTCAATCCCCGTTCCTCGGATAATCTGAATAGAGTCTCATCTGGGGCTTCTGTGGATTCTAGTGGCAGGCCTTTGAAGGCTGTCTTTACTGCTGCTTCCCCCTTTCTTAGCATTTCATGGTATCTTGTTTCCTCAAGTTCCAAGATTCTCACCAAACCCTCTTTGGATTGTGTGAAATTAGCAAATTCGAGGTTCTTCTCAATGTGATGAATCCCGAGTTCAGGCAGTGAGACTCCGAGTGCCAATTCTTGCTTCATCCTACAAACCCTTCTTGCCAGCATTCTGACCAAGTATCCTGCCTTCGAATTGCTTGGAACCAGACCATCACCAATCATATTGCAAATTGCGTGCATATGGTCAGGAATTGCATATATGCTAGATAATGGCTCAGTAAGACGTTTCAACTCCTCAATAGATACTTCCAGACCCGATTCTTGAAGCCTCTCTGACAGTTTCAAGAACAATGCCTCGACATCTGTTCCAACGTCGATATTCAGGATCCCAGCCAATCGTGATAGTTCACCCAGCAACAAGTCAGTATTGGCTGAGAGGCCTAGGCCTTTCACCATCTCCTCGAATCCTGACAGTTCTTTCAGCCAGTTTACCGAATCCGGATATATGGCATCGTATATTGTAGGAGTACCTGCTGCAGCCCAGCAGAATCTCTCTAGTCCGTAACCAGTGTCAATTATCTGCAGATCCATCTCGCGATATCTGAGGCCCTTTATCTCAACTTCGCCCTCTTCATGTTCCTCCAGATTCATGAAAACTAGTGTGGCAAGCTCTAAGCCTCCAACTATCACCTCCAAAGCCGGGCCTGCATTTCCCCCGCCGGACCAGGGGTTCTCAACATAGGTCAATTCGGTGGGGCTAATTCCAAACTCACCAATGAGCATCTCATCACAATACCTGACGCATTGGTCGATCCAATAGATTGTGTCATCTTCTTTGGGTCTGTTGAAGGCGTGATGAGCCATCATCTCAAATGTTGATAGGTGCCTTCCGGATCTACCCACAGCAGCAACATCGGTTAACCTGATGCAGGGTTGACTGATTACCAGTGGATTCGCCGGAGGGGGTACGAGACCACTAGTTACGTGAGGTTGGAAGTCGGCGATGCTTGCGATTGTAAGATGAATATCATCCCTCCATCTGGCTATAACCGGAAAAGGAGAAATTCTAGAGTGGCCCCTCTGTTCGAAGAAGTATTGGAACTTCTCTCGCATAGCATCCTTCAGTTCCTTGCCCCTCATCGGAAATCCAGAGATGATTGGGTTCCCGATGAAGGTGTATGGGTCGTCGGTGCTATCTCCACAGGTCTCCCTATTTCCGTCCCTTGACCAAAATCTGGCACCAGTAACAGAACATTTCCTACAAACATGGCCTGATTCTGACCAGAAGGGAATATCCACCTCTCCGAAGTTCACTACTACTCCCTCGGCCAACCCATTGGACAACTGGTCTTGAAGTCAATGCGAGAAATTACCCCGGTGTTTTGAAAGGAAAGGATTTGTCGGCGAGACTGATGGACGACTGGGCGCGTTTTCTTGAGGATGATGGGGATTCCCTGATGAGGATTAAGAAACGGGGTGAGATGCTGGTTGACGCGGTGATTGTTTCGGATAGTAACCACGTTGGTAAGAGCGATGACAGGTCGTTGGAACAACTGACCAACACCGCATCTCTGCCTGGGATAGTCGGGGAGGCATGGGGTATGGCCGACTTCCACCAAGGGTTTGGTTTCCCGATTGGTGGAGTTGTAGCCACCGACATTGAAAATGGTGGGGTCATTTCACCCGGAGGGGTTGGATTCGATATCAACTGTGGAGTCAGACTTTGTTCGATTGATCTTGGAATTGAAGACTTGAAGCACCTGACTAGGAAAAAATCTGGTAGTGGAAGTAAGGAATTCGGGAATCGTCTCAAAGCTAGAATTCCAGCTGGAGAGTCTGGCAAGAGTGGTTACAATCTTACTTCTAACGAGCTTGATGATATTCTAAATGATGGTGCAAGGGCTGCTGCTGAGATTGGCCTTGGGCATGAAGAAGACCTCTCAAGAATGGAGATGAAAGGAAGACTGGAAGGGGATTCTGGGAGTATCTCCGATGTAGCGAAGAGGAGAGGCGTTTCGGCACTTGGATCGATAGGCAGAGGGAATCACTTCCTTGAGATACAGGTAGTAGACCAGATTTTCGACCAGAACGCTGCTAGAATCTTTGGATTGGAGGAGGGTAGGCTTACTGCAATGATCCACACCGGTTCCAGGGGTTTGGGGTATCAGGTGTGTTCGGAGCACGTCAAAGGACTAGAGGGAAAATACAGAAAATCTGATGGCAGGTGGAGGTCGGAAGAGTGGGGAATATCGATTGCCGACCCGCAACTCGCCGCTGCCCCATTCTTTTCCAAGGAGGGGGAGTCTTACTTCGAAGCGATGAAGGCTGCTGGAAACTATGCATTTGCGAATAGAAGCAGTGTGACTCATCACCTTAGGGGCGCACTTAGATCTCACATGGGTACCGAGATAGATGTTGGAGTCGTGTATGATGTTTGTCACAACATTGCTCGTGTCGAGGAGCACGTGGTCCACGGTAAATCTTGCACATGTTGCGTACATAGGAAGGGGGCGACCAGGGCATTCGGAGGGGATAATGAGGAGTTATCGGGTAATTTCTCTGGGATTGGGCAACCAGTACTGGTGCCTGGGGACATGGGGACCGCTTCATACGTAATGGCCGGACCAAGCAGTGGAACCAATCGCGCATTTGGATCATCTTGCCACGGTGCTGGGAGAGCCATGTCAAGAACCGAGGCTAGGCGGAAGATTGACGGCGCGGTGGTCAAAAGAGAGTTGGCGGAGAAAGGAGTCGCGATATATGAAACGCATGAGAAATACCTTTCTGAAGAGGCCCCTGATGCATACAAAGACGTTGAAGAAGTGATCAGGCTCACAGAGAAAGCTGGTCTCGCTAGACCCGTGGCTCGACTAAAACCACTAATCGTGGTCAAGGGTTAGTGAGGCCTACTTAGAGACAAGGATGATCTCTATGTCATCGAGATCCTGCATGATGTATTCCTCGAATTTTTCATTTGAATCCCCATTGACTGTCATGCTGATGTGATACTCGTCCCAATCTGAAACGCCACTTCTGTCGATGTCGAAATTTCTTTCTTCGTCCAGGGAAGGTCCACCATCCCTATCCCATATCTCAAAGAACGCTCCGAGAGGGACGTTCATCTTGTCAGGGGTCTCGATGTGCAACGTCGTGAATCCTGTCTCTGAAGAATCGTGGACGTGAATCCACCTCATGCCCTCTCGACAACCGATTTGGTCTATACCGGTATTTGGTTCGATAGGAATCTGCTGCCCGTCCAGGATTACTTTCAGATTTGGATGGTAGTGGAAAGAGATTCCCACATCTTCATGCTGCAGACCGCCCAGACACCCGTCGGAAACCTCCCAATCAGGTTCTGGATCAAATACTTCTGGCTGGATAAGTGCGACCCCGAGGAAGGCCACAGTGGCCACTGCAGCAGCACCAAGAAGCCATTGCTCAATTGTCAGTGAGATAGAACCCAGGAGTTTGTCAATTATTCCCATGTGTGCCCGAGATAGGCATTTCACTTGAACTATGGGTAATTCAAATTACATCGAGTACCCAATTCTAGGCAAATTGGTTTGTGGTTGGGCTGATCCGGATTGGACCCCATCAGCCTCTTCCATAATTATCGTCAACAAGGTATTGACCAGCGCCCTTAGCTCTTCCAGTTCTTGCTTCATATCATCTAACTTAGTTGCCTCTGCCATAATCGCATCCCATCCGAGGAATCTCTCCCTCGTTGGTCAATTTTCCAAATTGGCCTATAAACAAAACTGGGTCTATTTCAGAATAAAGTAGTTTTTCGGATGCCTTCCGAAAAGGCGATTCTCGCACTACTCGTATTCCTCGTCGTATTCCTCGTCGTATTCCTCGTCGTAGAATCCACCGCCCGTGGATCCCCTGATTATGTAGAATGAAGCACCCATCAGAGACAGAAGAAGGACCAATGATCCTGCGATCCAGATCATTCCACTGTCGGGTCCGGAACTATCGGACAAACTGCTTACCTGTATATCGCTAATCTCCACATTCATGTAATTCTCATTTCCATAGTCATCGTCCACTACAAGAACCAAGAGTGGTTGCCCGGCTGCAACCGGGATGTACTCAAATTCTGCTCTCACGCTAGTGCTTCCTGGGGCAAGGTACAGATCTACTGGGCCATTCACCATCGTGGAAACTGATGGTGAGAATGTCCCATCTATCCTCTGCTCATAGAGGCCGACGGAGATGGTTCCCTCACTCTTCCCGGGGTTCTCCCAGTATGTCACAATGGTGATTGTGTCGCCGACTAGTGGATTCTTCGTAGGCGTGACTTGGGCGCGGGTGTACTGGCCGTCGAACTCCACAACCCGAATCGTGGGGGTCCGAGGGTTGTCAGGACCACCTAGACCTGCTACTTCGTTACCGGCCTTGTCCGTTGATGTAATCCAGAATGAAACCTTGTCCCCATCTTCTATGTTAAACTCGGCAGATGGTCTGAAGTCAATCTCGCCCCTGTACACGTGCACCCCGTCGGTGCTTGAGTACCACGGGACCTCTCCGCTTTCTTCGGTCCCGGGAAGAATCTGACCGTTCCTCTGGAATGCCCAGGAAACTTGCAGCGCGCCGTAGTTCATCCCTATTTCCTCGTTGATTGTGATCGTTACAGTGACTGAGTTCATGGAATCAGTCTCTATTACGGTTAGAGAGGAGTCCGGATATGCCTCGACATTGAACAATGCAGTAGGGGGCTTTGTGTCCACTGTTGCCGTGGCATCAGAATTTGAGACAGAATGTGAAGCCCCAGGAGTCCCAATCAAGGAAGTAGTCAGTACGGTAATTGGGTTGACTGGCTGGAAGTTTGGTAGTGACATCTCCACTGTGAAGTTTCCCGATTGATCGACTGCTGACGTAGCCTCGTAGTTTCCACTACCGTATACCATCGATAGTACGACTGTCAAATCGGGGGTGGTCTCTTCGATGGGGGCCCCGGTTCCTTCGTGATAGACGGAACCACTGACCGTGAAAGAGTCACCCTGGCCGAGATAAAGGGAGGTTCCCAGTGCCGGAATTACCGGGGCCGTGAGATCCTCTGCATAGCTAGGAATGGCGACAATATTGTTATCCAAACGCCAAGAAAGTGTGCTTAGAACTTCGGACTCTATCTGATCCAGGCCATCCTCGACAAGGACTCTGGGTTTGCAATCGAAATCTTGGTCATCGAATGGCATGTCCCATGACATCTTGAACCGGACGCTAAGCTCAGTCACGGAAGAGGTGATGCTCTCGGTGCTTGCGCTGATGGTCTGTAACATGCTATTGCTTGGGGTGGATAGTGTTGAGGAGAATGGTTCGTAGGAAAAGATTCCGAAGTCGCTGCTATAGCCGCATAGGAATACGGTGATGTTGTCTATAGTTCGGAAGCCGTTTGGCTCATCTAAGCGAACCGTGAATGTGTGTTCCTTTCCTGGAATTAGGAAGTAGTCAATGCTGTCTTGAGTTACCCTGTCCAAGGTGAATGTTGACCCTCCTCCCGAACCCGTCCCGAGCCCAGCTCCTGCGAATTCCACCATCACGTCCTCTGCAACTACGACCGATGCCCATGAGTTCGCGGCGCCGGGTCCGCCCCCTGTACCGCCATCTTGGTAAGTCAGCCCGGCCCAGTCTGTTCCCTCGACATAGAGGTGTATCATTTCGTTGTCCAGTGCAGAGACATCGATCCCCATGAATTGCACTTGCTGCTCTCCGGTTAAGCCCACACTAAGATCGCTGCTCTGGTACTGGTACTCTCCTTCGTCGGCTACTCCGTCAGAATTCTGATCATCTATGCCTTCTCTCCAGTACTTCAGAGTCAGAGTTTCCCCTCTGGCTTCCCCCTCACTAATTGTGATGTACGGGGAGAAAGTCGTAGGAGGCACCACCATCCCATCAACATACTGAAGCCCGATAGGTGTTTGGACTTGCATTGAGCCGGCGACGGGTGGATTTGTATCCACTTCAATTTCAACTATCGGAGGGGTCCCGGTTGTGTCTTCCGCCCCATTGGTGGAGCTAGATGGCCCCACTCTTAGCATCAGAGGAGAGAGAGTCAAGGAGCTTGCGCCACTAGGTGTTGCTGCCATACCCGAGAATTGCCCGTCGTCAGCTGTCTGCAATGCATAAATTGCTCCGGAGAGATTCAGTGCGATGGAGAAGTCTGAAGCAGATGGGCGCTTTGCTTCTTGATCTTGGAAGCGGACCGTTCCAGAAATGTTCAGCATGCTTCCGTCCTGCACTGGGAATGGATAAAACAGAGTATCATAGGTGTTGGAAATGACCCTGTCAAACTCATCCCTAATTTCGAAGGAGTCTATCTGAAGGTCATTCTCGACGGCGTTCTCCCCAGAACGGCCGCTTTGAGATGTTGCGGGCCATATTGTTTCGCCATTCTCATCGTTTGCTCGAGCCACCCACGTAATGCTGTCTACATCATCCCAGTTCCAATCTATTTTGAATTTCCAGTGGACTTCTATGTCAGAGTAACCATCGGCGTGGACTACCTCTGTGACGTAGCTAGAGATGAGATCAAGTGGCGCGACTGATGACCCGTGGGACTGTGAGAACTGTGGACCTCCTGAACCAGACCCCCAGAGCCCGTCAGCACTATTATCGACCTTGTAGCTGATTGTCTCCCCATCGGAGGAAGAGCCAACTAGAGTTATGTCAGCTATCTGCGAGTTGTCTGACAAATGGTGATGGCTCGTAACTATCTCCACCAGATTCCCATCGGGGTAGAATGTGTTTGGAACGGTGAATTCCCTGTTTACAAACATGAAGTCGTAAATCAATGAGCCGTCTACCGAGATTGCCCCATAGTCAGAAGTAATGCTCAATGGTATTTCGGTTTCTTCTTCGAAATCTTCGTCGGGGATTCCTTCCAGGTAATCGACTATGGAAGGCCCTAGTCCTGTAATGTTCTCGAAGAACATATATCCGAATCCGATTGATGATAATGAGACGGTCTGAGCGGATGTAGATGTCACGGATAACGGCACCTCTACCCAATCCCTACCTGACGATGAATCGGAATGACTGGGGCTGAGAAGGCTTATCCCAGAAATTTGCGCGAGGCTTAGGGTGCTAATGAATGGAGAATCGCCACTGCCGCCTGAAACTGCCGCTCCGGCCACAGATACCGTCACGGGTGCATCGAAGCCATTCGAGTCGGGTGCGATACTGATGAAACCTGAGTTTACGGACGCCGAATCAGGAATCAGCACTGTAAGATCAACCGAGTTAGAGCCATCTAGTGCCAAGGAGGCGCTCCTTGACAACGAGTCTCCAGTATCAATCCAGGATTGCCATCCCAGGTTCCCATATGCATAATCGTCACCATCGAACATCGGGAAGGACCATTCATCGCTCCCGTCGTTAAGAACATCTAGTCGGGAATTGGAAGATGGATCTGAGAACGTTGAGGAAATTCTGAGAACGTCTATCCACCCATTGGTAGGCAGATTTACTGATGCCGAGAATCCGACCTGCTGGTGCGAGAATTGGATTGTCCCCCCCTTATTCGCTGAGCCCAAGGAATTTCCCAACTTATCGAAAACGGTTACTGAAACAGAGCTAGAGATGTTTCCGTGTATTGTTACGCTCTTGATGGGACGAGATGAGTAAACGAAATCAGAGGTAATCGTACCGGTTACTGCTGTGGCGTTCAGGAGTCCTTCGACGACTTCAACACCCGCGCTAAGGTCCCAACCATTTTGTCCCGAGTCTGCGTTCAATACCCTCTTGCCGCCGATTAGGACCCTAGACAAACTCGGAGTCTGCTCGGCATCATCGGAACCCATGTGTATCTTCAGTCTGACTTGTGGGAACTGGGTCGAGTCAACTCCTGCAAGGCTGAAGGGGAATGATATATTGGAAAAGCCAGGAACTTGGGCCCCTGTGCTACCGTCCAAAAGAGACCCTCGTATCCATCCTCCTTCATTTGCCTGGCCCTCAATATCGACGAATCCAAGGTTGAATTTGTTGGCATTTTCCAATGATAACGAAGGGCTAATCCAACTTCCGGGAATCCCGTAGTTGGAAATCTGAACTCCGGCATTGTCTATGAACCAACCAGCCAAATTGTAGTACCCATCAGAGCCAAATGCGAACTTGAACTTTACAGAGTCGCCCTTGTAAGCATCTAGATTGGCGCGCAGATTTGTCATCTCACTAGTGGAAGACCAAGTGCCGCTCCAAGCCGTACCAGTGCAATGATCCATGGTAAAAATGCCCATTCCCTGTAGATTATGGCCTGCGAAGGAAGATGCGGTCCCAGTGTACCAACCCGGGTCGAAGTACTGCCACGGCCCTCCGTTTACCTTGATGAATACGGCTCCGCCGTCCCATCCCGCCTCACCGCATGACCAATGGTCAAATGTGAGATAAGAAGTGCCATTCATTGGGATTTCATAGAGTGGTGAAATTAGTCTCGCTTCATCTATCCCATTCTCGTAATTACCGGAGAATCCAATGCCGTACGCATATGGGAATGAAGCAGTTTTTGGAGGCCCTGAGTTAGAGGAGACTTTGTTCAAAGTGAATTTACACTTGTCATTGCTGCATGTCCCCGAAGTAGACCTAGTCCATCCGGGTGAGTCCGAAACCGAAGGAGAATTTGCTGTAGAGTCTTCGAACCCAAGCATCAGTGAATCTTGACCCTTGGTTAGTGTCCTGTGAATCCAGTCATCGGGAGATGGGTTTCCTGCAGAATCCGGCATGCCATAGTGGGACATCGTGGAAGAAGATTCGAATTCCTCGGTGAATAGGGAATTGCCCTCATAGTCCACTACTCTGAAATGGGAAATTGTCAGCCCCTCTCGCTCGTCTTGACTGGTCCCCCCATAATTGAAGGAGGAGCTTGTGTCAACGATAATTCTAATGTCAACGCTCGATTGGTCTTGGAATCCAGATGGAATATCAAATGAGACGAGTCGGAAGTCACCGCTCTGATCACCATATGTTTGGCCATCATCGGCGGTGTATCCGCTTCCAGGGATTGGACCCGATCTTGCTGAGCAATCAGAAGATGTGCTGCTTGTACTCGAGGAGATATCAGCCCATGTATTTCCATTCAATGAAAGTTCTACACAGGCATTGTCGCTAGAACCGCCCTCTAGGTCCCATTCCATGTTGAACTCGATCTTGGATGTTGAGTTAGTCCCGGATAGATCGATGTTCCGCTCAAGAACGCCGTAGGCATTTGCATTGTATGTGCATGAGGTGGAAGTGGTGGTGTAGCAACCGTGATGCCAGACATCCAAGTCCACGCCTTGATTGATGACTTGTATATTGTCGATAAACCAACCGGGCCTCTCATTGACAGAATCAGGGTGGGTCCAGATTACGAATCTGAACTGGATATTGTCGGATTCGGCAATCCCGGGTAGCGAAGATAAAGTGAAGTTGCTAGTAACCCATCCGCTGTGGGATTGGGATGCAAACACAGGAACTGGCGATGCGGCGCCGTTTGGGGTCGGAGCATCGGAAGAAAGAGTGCTGGGGTATCCATTCTGTGGCTCAATGAAATTCCATTCACCCCACGTTGATTCTGACTTTAGACGGTATTCTACCCATGTTCCATCGCCCCCTCCAGAAGAGGTAGAGTCCACATGGAACCAGTGATCGAAGGTTAGGTAGTATGAACTAATGTAGGATCCCGTAGGAACACTCTGAGCGGGAATTAATAGGTGTCCGAAAGTTCCTGCAGGAACTGGTTCTCCGGGCATTGTTCCTGCTGAAACGAGCCCTTGCGTAGAAGAGGAGGGGACAATACCGTGGGACAAAGTCTGCTCCTGGCCATAGATGCTCCCGTTCAGATCTAGGAATGTTGTAGCTCTCCAAAGCTTGCTCCCATGGCAAATAAAGGAAGTATCGGATATCTCAGAATCGTCCAGGTTCCTATTCTCGTTCAAATCCAACCCCGATACTAGCTTGATTCCGGCATATGTGCAATTTTCCCCAGAAGGCTCGGAAAGGATATCTATCTCGTACTCGTAATAATCCCCAAGAATGGCCGAAACCGTAGCTCCAGAACCACCGGAGTCACTGATGTCTATGGTAGGTGATGAAGTATAGTTGGCACCACCATTAGTTACATCCACGGAGTGAATGATGCCGGTAGAGTAGACATTTGCTGTCAATGATTCTCCCGACCCGCCTGAAACACCAACTGCAATAGTGTCTGAAGACTGGTATCCGGAACCGGATGAGTCGATTGTTATCGATGTAATTGTTCCACTTGCGTCTACCGAACCGATTGATGCGGACGCACCGGTCCCATCGCACTGGCACTGTATAACAACCTGATCAGAAGTATCGAACCCAGAACCACCATCATTGATTGTGATACTCTCTATTCCGGAGCTAACTGAATATGTCCCTGAGAAACCAGAACCCCCGCCCCCTGTTGCTGAAAGATTTCCGGGGACATATCCGCTCCCCGGGTCGTCTATAGACAATGAAGTAATGACGTCCCCATTAGCGAAAGTCTCACAGTAGAATATAGTCTCGATAATTTCGTCGTTATCCAGATTCTGGTCAAAGTCATTGTCGAGTCCATGATCTATGTAGTCCCCCGGTGAACCTCCACAGCCTGAAAGGTTGGTTGACGAGGACTTGACGTATACCCTGCGCCATCCAGGTGAGTACTGATATGCTGGATTGAGGGTTACTTCGATTTCTCCTACATCGAATGTGCTTACATTGGAGCGTGTGCCATCGTCCTCTAGGACCATCTCCCCCTCATCATTCAACTCAACTCCAACTAAATTTCCTGAGGAAAAGTCGTCTCCGTCCCAGGTTATCCCTGAATCGGAGGATGAAGACAGGGGAGAGTTAGTTACATGGACCCATCCATCCAAAATTGTAGAGTTGGTAGGGACTGTGAATCCGTCCACTACAGTGGGATTTCCTTCGCTGTTAATAATAGAGGGTCCGGACCAATTTGAGACCCCTGCATAAGATATGGGAGAAAGCATCATCATTAGGGTCATCACTATTGCAAGTCTAGCGCGTTCACTGGGCATGCTCATGCTGTGCATTATGTCAGTTATGAACCAATCTGCGTTAACGCCAGAAAAGGCCATTCTAGGTGGAGCCACTGGGGGGAATTGAACCCCCGACCTTCGCCTTACCAAGGCGACGCTATACCTCTAAGCCACAGTGGCAGCGCGGCGACGACCGAAGGGGGTGGTTTAATCGTGGCGACTATAGGGGGCAGGCCGACTTCGAACGTCAGTGTGAAAACCAATGGGCTGGTGCGCCCCTGTAGCCGAGGTCGCATAGCCCGGTATTGCGCGGGCCTGGAAAGCCCGTGGGATTTTTCCCTCGCGAGTTCAAATCTCGCCCTCGGCGCCAATATCCTCCAAATTGATGTCAATCACCATTCTCAGGGGATGAGTTTCTTATTCAATGTCAAATGCCTCAGAAAAACATGGAGCAGGCGGAAGAGGGAGATTCGACGATCAATGAAGAACGCCTGATGGATAGATTGAGTGATTACACTGTTGGAAATATGTTCTCCCAAGTGAACCAGAGACTTGGCGGCCTTGACGTGCTATTTACTGAGATTAAGTACAATTTCCTACTAATCAGAAAATTCTGGGGAGTAAAGGAAGGGATAATGGTCGGATTGTTCGTTACAGGATTCCTTCTAGGAACATGGGACTTTGGGATTGGAGAAATTTCAACTGGAGGTGACTACAATAGATGGGGGATACTAGGGGGCGAGGATAGTGGTTTCTTGCACATGAAAGACCTAGCCCTGATACTTTCCTTACTTTCGATAATTTGCTGGTCGGGGTTCGTTGTTATGCTTTGGAATGGTTATCCAATAATGAGGGAGAACATGGTCTACCTTCTAATCGGCATGGGTTTCATTCAATTTGGCCATATCAAATCGCATGCAGACAATCCTTCCTTCCCATGGGACTCAGGGATTGGTGGTTGGGTCTGGGTACTGGTTTCGAACCTAGTGATGCTGTTTCTATCAATTTTTGTTGTTAGGAGGGCTGTTGTCGAGACAAGGGACATTCATGTCCAGAGGAAGCACTTCCATCCCGATCCCAGAGTAATAGACAGGGCATGGAAGGATCATAGCCTAAAAGCCTGGAGTCTAGGTATTGCTTTATGGATAATTGTTCTCAACATCAGCTTCTGGAGTAGTGCTCATTCTATAGCCCCAAGTCCGGGTGATTTGGACTTCAGTTATTCATTGGCTTTCCTTCATCTTTTTTCCGGCATCATAGCAACATTTCTCCTCCTAATGATAGTCTGGTTTCCGGAATTCATGCTTGGCTCCACTGAAGGAAGGATTCAGACTTCCCGGGCACGTGAGGTTTCGGGAGAGGCCTTTGAGCCAAAGAAATCGGAACAAGGAAAATGCCCGGTTTGCAACCAAAAAACAACTGCCGTTCAGGAAACTTCTGGGGAGATTAGCATTCCTTGCGAAACGGATGACTGCTCCGGAAAGGGAGTTTCTGGGTCTGAATGTGAACAATGTGGAGCGAGGATACCATCCAGAATTGTTTGTTCAAACTGCGGATCAAATACGCCTGTAGGGAGTCACTTTGGTAGGGTTGAGGCTTGGTGAACGATAGAGCAGTCGAATCTCAAGATGCTGTGACCAGCGATATTGAAGAAGTATCGAATAAGGATGCTGCAAGCGTGGTTGTCGCTTTCAGCCTATC
>MPLT02213229.1_pt1 | contig 38413 bp, 51 predicted proteins | sample 1617391 | NCBI WGS metagenome assembly MPLT02 (sample SAMN05944800, study PRJNA350692) | marine metagenome | biome: marine; feature: ODZ; material: water; isolation source: 70 m water sample filtered on 0.2 um supor filter | place: Pacific Ocean | collected 2012-04-08 | depth 70m m
CCACGTACACGTCTCCTGATAATCATCGAGTGCGCGAAGCCAGCCCTTACGACCGGCTATCTCGACCCGACCGGCCCCAATGTCTTTGGCCCAGTTGCAGATGTTTCGTTCGACCTTCTTCAGCTCGTCGAGCTGACCTCCCGCCAGAAAGATCCTGACGGATCTCATTTGCGGGTATTTGACGACCTCGGTTAAAGCCGCCGACCGCCGCCCTGGCCAGAGCTGGAAGTCGCCGACGGCGATGCCGTCGAAGATGTCCCGCTTTGTATGGGTGCCCCCGGCCAGCCGGAGAGCTTTTTTCAAGTGCGGCCAGCTCGTCTCGAAATCATCCACCCAAGATGGCATAGCCGAACTTCCGATCGGTCTGCGCGTTGTTCGCGTGAGTGATCGTGAACGTCTGGTCGCCCTTGGCGCTCACGTACATGCCCCCGGCAGCCAGCTCGGCAGCCGCGTTGGCAGTCCGAGGCTCGAAGTGGATAGAGCTGTCCGGCCCGACCCTGGTATCTGTGACGGCGGTCGACGTCGCACTGGCCGTCAGCGTGACTTCGCTTACCGAATTGATGCGACCGTCAGCCAGCTCTTTAAGGCCGTTGACGATCAGTCGAAGGTGGGCGGTGACGTCGCGGTAAGTCGCAGGGACGGCCTTCATTACCGCCGTCCAAGCACTTTGAAGTCGGCCTCGAAACCTTGAGCATGATCGAACCCGCCGGAGATGCTGAACCTTAATCTGTGATACCTCGCTTTTTTGCGTAGACCGGCGTTGCCGGTCGCACTCGGCGTGATGGCGCTCGAAAAGGTCACGCCATCCGCTGCCTTGTTCTGACCCGCATGCTGCACGGTCACGGTCGCGGATGATCCGTCGACCACTGGCCTGACGCGTTGCAACAACGACTTCACGCCGTTGCGCGGCATGAAGTCACCCGTGTCGATCTGCGCTGTCAGCGCACTGCCGGTGAAGAACGCCAGCTTGAAGTCCGTTGTGAACGCACTCAGGAGCAGCTTGCCACCAGCCCATGCTCGGCTATCCAGGGACAGGCCAAGGGCATCGATGCTGGATGAGATCGTGTCCAGCTCCTCCAAGGTCAGGCCCTTCGATAAAGATCGATAGATCAGGTCGTGGGAAATTTCGGCAAAAGACCAGCGGTCCAGAGCCCAGTTGTAGATCATCAGGCTATCCGGTGTGCCATCCGCCGAGCTGACCGAAGGGTAGCTCCAGATAATGAGCGAGTTCGCCGGGTCAACCGCCGAGGACATACGATGCTGATACGTCTCATTGAAATCGTCATAAAAGAATTTCGCTACCCGCTGCGCTCCGAGGGGCCGGATGCCGGAGGCGGAGTATACATAGAAGTCCGAGCTAGACAGGAAGTAGATGTCGGTGCCCCGTTGCACGATCGAGTTGGGCACGGCGCAACCAAGGTTCGTCGAAACCTCGTCGAATGACCAGATGGCTGGTGGCCCGACGTAGTCCGCTCGGGTAATGCTTCGATCCTGGAACACAATCAAATACTCGCCACCGGCCAAGCCGGTGATCGGACCGTTCTCCTCGTTCATAAACTGGAAGTCGGATTGCGTCGTGACGCTCGGCGTCCAATCGGTGGCATCGCCCAAGGCCGACCAGCTCAGTTTTGCCTTCGAGGTCGACTGATTGCCACAGAACACAAAGTTCCGGCTTGTCGCTAAGAACTTCGCCTTCGGTGCCGAGGCGCTGAGATCTGCAAAAGTCGAGCCGGTGGCAAGCGTGAAGGACTGCATATTGTCGGTCAGGTTGGTGGCAATCACCTTCTGACCGAATTGCAAGAACCGCCAGCTCTCGTCGATGTTCGTTGTGTAGGTCGCGCCGGAAACGTCGCTCCAGGTCGTGCCCGAGAGCTTATAGAGCTTGGTCGCGTCGCCAGCGAAATCCGCCACGTTGTTGTTGGTGTCGATTGCCGAGAACGCCCCCTGACATCGAGCGCCAATCGCATTACTATAATTCGTCAAGCTAGAGATCTGCCGGTAGCCCCTGGCGTGGGGTATGACGTTCTTCGCCACGGCCACATTGTTACCAAGGCCAATGGGCGGCTGGTCGGGCAGCCACTCGCCGAACTCGAACGGCTGAATGGTCATGGACCGTAGACCTCGACACGCTGCACCAGCGGACCGGATGACCAGGACGCCCGGTCGGCGACGGCCTTCAGCTCGGCCACTGATCTATCGTATAGCTGGACCCAGACGTTAATACGTTCGTCCTCACCAAGGTATGGAGCTGCCTCCAGGAGGCTCCCATAAAGATAGAGATCCGGCGCGGCAGCCAAGATGTCATTGGAGGCGGTGCTGGATGACAGGGCGGTGACCTTGGCGTAGTACGTCAACGTCGCCGTCAGCCCAGATGAGGGCGTCGGCCCGAAGTGAAAATTGTCGCCGATGATGGCGTAGCTCTCCGGGGTGCCGCTGGTCTGGGAGGCGTGATCCGTGAAGAACTGGACCGGCGTCTTGACCGTCAGGATCCGAGGTGTCGAGCTGTTCAGTAGCATGGCTCGGGCTTCCAGGAAGTCCGCCGGTATGGCCACGGTCGCGGTGCCACCGGTCAGCGTCAGTGTCGACTGTTTTTCCATCTCCCGGATGCGGAGGTCACGATGGAACCGCGTCTCGCACAACGTAATAAAATCGGGGATGACGGCGGTCAAATTGTCGTCGACCAAATAGTCCGCGATACTCGCCTTCAAGGCCGTGAAAGTGTCCAACGCCATTACAAGATGACCTCCGAGGTCTTGAGGTATCGCCACTCGTTCGAGTTCAATTTCTTATTCACCGCCGCGTCGTGGTCCGGGTTGAAGACGTCGATGCCTTCCTTTAGCCACTTCAATATGACCGTCGTCGGTATATGCGCTTGATGCCAGACGTCTTGCTTTCTCCGGGTGTGAAAGTCGTCGGCAGCCAGTAGGGCCTTGTTATGGTCGAGGTGAGGCGCGACGTCTTCGGTCGTCTCAATCAGGAACGTGCCATCGTTCTGCGGAATGAAGTTTACTTGAACCCCGAGACTGTTTTGGAGAGGCATGCGGTCCATAGGAAGTCCTTCCAAAGATCGGAGGCCACCCGTAGGTGGCCTCCTCTCTTTTGTCTTTAGGTCAGGTCTGCGACGACGCCATGAGCGGCTTCGTTTTCGACCATCAAACCGACTTCAGCGACAATGTGGAACTTCTCACTGTCACCGGATTTCGCCAGTTTTTCCTGCTTCATTGGACGAAGCGTCGCGACTTTAGCTTTGGACGTGTCGACCAAAACTGCGCTTCGCGCATCCATGAAGAGATCGGTTGTCGTCGTCAGCGTACCGAAGTCGCTCACGTACCGATCCGCACCGCCAATGATCGTGGTCTGACCGGAGGGGTCGTTCACACGGGTATTGGCGAGGCCGGAGAACCCGGAGAAGACGCCTTTCTGCTTCGGGCCCATGAGGATCATCGAAGCCTTGCCGCCACTCTCGTAGACTTCCTGGTTGACGGTTTTTAGAAGCGTCTCCGTGTAAGTCCGCTGAGTGCCGTTCGTCGCAGCGGTGACGTTTCCGCTGGAGAAGCCACCGTTCGCACCAGAACCACTTCCACGATCGACGTTCGTGGTCAACCAGCCCTGGATACCGGCGGTCTGACGTGCGGTGGAGCTGTTACCCGTCACGGAAGCGTAGTTTCCGACGAACCGCTTTTCCATGTCGCGACGCATCTCCAGGCCCTTGAGCAGGGACTGATACGCGGCTTCCTTCGATCGCCCTGCGCGGTCTACTGCCTCGGCGGTTGCCGAGATGCCGAACGCTTTCTTGAAGATCTGCGTTCTACCGCCTACACGCACCGTCGCGGTCGGAGCCACTAGGGCGCTGTCGTCACCGTCGATGTGCGCGTTGGTCGCATCGGCGGCGGCGAGGGCTTGCGTCTGCCACTCGAAATACGTGTTTGAGACAGACATCTTTCCAACATTAGCTTGGAAAGGGACGTCAGTTGGGTCGATCCGCGAAATGATATTCGCGAGGTCTTCCCTAACACCTACGTTGTCGTAGCTGTCGTAGAGGTTAGTTGGCTGTGCCATTGCACAATCTCCTTAAGGGTTGAGGAGGAGTTCCAGGGCGTCGTCGATCGAGCCCGTTCTCTCCAGTTTCGCCATTTGCTTACGACGTTGCGCTTTGCGTCCCTCGCTCTTCGGTTTGCTGGCCTTGGCCTTGATCACCTTGGGCTTGGCTTTGACTTTTTTCTTCGCCACCTCGGTGTTCGAGGTTGCGCGAAGGGCCGTCATCGCCTCCCTGGCGAACAAGATGTCCGTGACGGACACGTTAGCCACTGCCTCGGGAGTGTACCCACGCTCCAACAGGAACTGGGTGATCTCCTTGCTTTCGCTTGCCGCCACCTCGGCGTCTTGCCACTCTGGAATTTTATCCAGAAGTTCAGCCTTACCGACCTCGATGGCCTCGCGATGTTGCCGCTGCATTTCCGCTGCCTGACGTTGGTGGAGAGCCTCTTGCTCCGCCGCCACTTTCTGTCGGGCTTCTTTACGGTCCTGAAACTGCTTATTCAGACGAACGTATTCCAGAGGATCCTGCTCGAACAAAGCATCCCAATCGGGTTCTTGTTCGACATTCGCCTCCAGTTGATTTTTCATCTGATCGAGCGATTGAGCGTAGCGCATACGCTCTTCCTCAATAGCCGCACGTTCCGCCTGGATGGCCTTGGCCTCCTCGGCGAGCTTCTGCGTCTTTTGAGTGTATGAGGATTGTCGAAGATTGCCTTCTTGCAGCTCGCGCAGGGTTACCTCCTGACCGTCAAGCTCGATGACGGTGTCGAGATCCAGCTCTAGCTGTTCGTTGGTGTCCTCATTGTCCTCATCAGAAGAGGTGTCGTCCTCTTCCGTGTCACCCTCGTCCTCGGTCTCCTCGGCCTCGTCTTCCTCGGCTTCGGTTTCCTCAGTCTCAGGCTCCTCGGTCTCGGTAGCTGGCGGCGATTGTTCCTCGTCGGAATCCGGCGTCATCATCGAAACTGCATCATCAATCGACAACTCGGCAGTCCCTTCTTCGGAAGGGGTATTGCGGTCATCCATGAAAATATCTCCTAATTCAGTTTGAAGTCCTTCTGTGAAATCATTTCGAGATCGGCTCGGGCCAATGCGCCCCCGGCGATCACGCTTTCGAGGTGCAATCTCACGGCCATCAATATGTTAAGCGCCATGTAGATGCGCTCTCGGTCGTCCTGTTCGCTCTGGCGGCTATCACGCCAAGCCTCGATGTAGGCTGCCTCCAGCTCCTCGAACGCTTCGGCAAATAGCGGGTGGTCGATGATCGATCGAGCTTGTTCAGCTCGGTCGATGTCTTGCTGCATGTCCATTAGTAATCGTCCGCCATTTCGCCAGGAGCGGACTCGTCGTGGTCGCCGCCAATTCCCGCTTCGTCGCCGAAAGCGTCGTAATAAACGTCGTCCATTGGGTTGCCGTATGACAACGCCACGGCATTGGCTTGCGCTGCCGCGATGTCCTCGACGGCCTGGGCGGCTGCGACACTTCCTGGGTCTGCATAATTTACGCCATCCCACGGATCGTAAGGATCGACGTCGTTGTAACCGCCATAACTGTGGGTGTAGTCCATGAACGGCGACTTGCCTATCAAGCCGGGCCGCCCCGCAATGTTCCGGTTTTCTGCGTTAAGGATGGCTTGGTCGTACCCTGGCCCTGCGAATAGCCCGAAGGTTGCAACGTCAAACAGGCTTGGCGAGAACTGCGTGGACCAGCCGGTGCGACCCATGTTCAGTGCCTCATGGTCATTTAAGGTTCCTAGTATCCCTCCCCCTGGCAGCGCAAACATTCCGGCTCGACCAAGTGGGCCCAGGTAGCCCCAGTTGTTTTCCGGGCCTCGATCGACCGGGTCAGGCATATGGTCATCGCTATTTGGGGTCGCTTCGACCAAGGGCTTCCGCACCACCGGACCGAGGATCGGATCTGCCGCTGGCTCTTCAATCACCTCTTCCTCGACATTGAGGCGACCACTGTTTGGCGTGAACTCAGGGAGCTTTAGGCTCTCGCGCCACGTCCGGTTGAGATCTTGGAACTGGTTCAGGTAGTCGCCAACTGTTGGGTTGGTCGGCGTCCGGGTGAGTGTGGGCGTCTCATCGAGAAGGCCGTAGCTCATGCCTTGCCAGTTATCGTGTCCGGGATAGTGCATTATCCTGCGCGGCCTCCCATCTCGACTTCGCTTAGATCTTTCTTAGTCGCCAGCTCGGCGGCGATCTGTTGCTTCTTCAGATCTAGCTCTTCCATGAACTGGCTACGTTTCTGTGCCAGCTCCATCTCGAATTGCTGGGCCTTCATCTGAAGCTCGGCCTCAAATTCCTGGCGATCCATCTGCATCTCTTGCTGCTTCATCTGTGCGTCGGCCTGGGCCTTCGCCTGGACGCCTTGTGCGCGAACCTTTTCGGCCTCGATAATCGGATCCGGCGGCGGCGGTTTAGGCTGCGCCTTCGAGGGATGCTGGAAATAGTTCTCGACGCCGTTCAATTTGGTCAGCTCGATGAGATCGTTGAGCGTATTGAAAATATGCTCCTCGGTGACCAGGGCCGAGCCAGCCTGTATTCCTTCGCGCTGCAAGCCGAGGACAGTCATCAACGCCTTCATCCGCTCCTCGTCATTGCCGAAGCCAAGGCCAACGGAAACCCGAACATCCATCTCTTCGTCCCAATAGCTTGGGTCGACGTCCTGCCACTGGCCCTGCATCTTTACGTTCCGGGCCTCGCCCTGGTGCCGGACCAGCGTCTTGAGGACGCCCCGGCAGAGATCCTTCACGCCGTTGGCGAACAGTCTCGCAATCATGTCAAGGCGCTGCGCTGCGCCCTGCTGCATTTGGGCCGCCGCCGTCGCCGTTGTATTTTGAAGCGCCTCGGCTGATAGACCATTGGTCCGCCTGGATACGCCTGTGCGGTTTTCCTTCATGTCATTGATCAGGTCGAACAGCGGTAAAGCCTGTCCGCCGACGAACGTCGTATTCAATTCCCTGACGGCATCGAGGCGCTTCGCCCGGACGACGCCACCGGCACGTGGGTTCAGAAGATCATCGAGGTTGGCCTGACCTTCCATTGCGATGACGCGTGGATTGTTGGCTAGATAGATGCTGTCCAGTACGCCTCTGAACACCGCCGTCGAGATGTCCTGGAGCGGCATTGTCAGGTCCGCCATCGACATGCCGTGGAAGGTATGCGGAACCGGAATTGGGCAAAGCATGGCGAAAGGCTTGTCGAAGCATGGCTCGATGTCCAGGAGCGTCGACCCGTCTTCGCCGCCCATCGTCACCTTGACCAGTCGCGAGGATCCGTTCTCTTCGACGTCGAGTTCCATGTAGGCTTGGCAGACCCAGACCTCGCGCTGACCGGCGTCGTCGACCGAAGTCGTCTCGACGTCTGTCTGCTCCTGGAAACGCTCCTGCTCCTCCGAGCTTTCGGATACCTGGGCCTCGCCCAGCTCCTTAACCAGCTCGTAGTCGAAGCCCTCGTCGACCAGCTCGGAGACGGTCCGGCGTGTCCGCCAGCCGAGGAACGACGCGTCGTCGATCGATCTCGCTCGGGGTGAAATCAAAAATTCATCCGGCGGCACGTTCTCGACGCAGATCTTAGATTTGGTATAGGGGCGCTGCACGACGACGTCGTGGGTGCCGTCCTCGTTGTCAGTATGCTGGGTGACGTTGTCGGCGTCCTGCATGACCATCGTTGCGAGTTCCTGATCTGTCAGGCCCTCGTATTGTTCGTCCTCGACGTACTCTTTCTCGTACCAGTACCACGTGACGATGCCGGTCTTCTGGAGCAGCGCGTCGAAAAACCAGTTGTATGCGATCGTGAACATATCGTTGTCTTTAGTGAAGACGACGTCGTTCACATAGGCGGTCGCGGCTGCCGCGTCGGCCTCACCGGCCTGGGTCCGCGCCTCGAACTGGACGAACTTCCCGGCGGTCGTGAAGACACGCATCAAGCTCGGCATGATCGACAGAACCGTGTCGGAGACCTCCGACGTCACGACCTGAGAACGGCCACGGACTTCGGTGCCCAGCTCGCGCTGCTTGAAATACTTCAGCGCATCGGCGCGGTCTTCGTTCAGCTCGTCTTCGAGGAAACCCACCGCGCCATTCAAGGCACCCTTGGCGGCGTTGTGGATCCGCTCTTCCTGGTCGGCTGTATACATTTACACGATCCCTAAGTCAGGATAATTGATAGGTGCATGCCAGCCCGACGCCCCGCCCAAGGCGAACGACGCGATAGCTGGGCTTTCCATCGAGAGCATCAGAGCGTCCGCTACATCACAAGATCTGCTTAGTCTTTTTCGGATCTCGTCTTTACTCTCGATTTTCAGCTTGCCCGACGACGTAAATTGATACCGGGGAGCGGTCAGCTCCTGGATCAATGTTGGGTCGTCCGGTATCCGACAGTCTCTGGCCATGAACCACTCGCGCAGTGCGAACCACAGCTCGGCCCGTCGGTTGATGTACTTCTCCTTGATCGTCGAGCCTTCGCTCACGTTAACGCCTCTGGCGGGAAGCCCCATTTCGCAGAGGCGGTCCACGGCTCCCGCTCCGAGGCCGATCACGTCGCACATGATTTCCATTGGGCGACGTTCGTCCGGCTCCATGAGGAACTCGGCGTGGACAAGTCCGCAGAGCTGCATTAGATCCTTGCCCTGCCAAACTTTAATATCGTCCATCACGGTGTTGCCTTGCCGCTTGATGAGGCAGGATCTGTCAGATCCGAACCGCGCAATATCCAGTGCCCATACCACCTGTCCGGTCGGCTCGACGTCGCGGTTCACCGCACTCTCGATAAGATGCAGCGGCAACAAGACGTCGTCGTCCTGCTTGGGAAAATTCCCGAGGACGCGGACGCCGAAGATCGAACTCTCATCCCCGTATTGAAGCGCCATGTCGTCGATGAACTTAGGGTCGACCCTGGTGCTGTCCGCGCAGCTCACCGTCATGGTGTACCAGTTGTCCCTCATCTTGTGGAACGCGTCGAAGAAATATCCGCTCGTCCTGGTCGGGTTACCGGTCAGGACTTGCTTGGCACCTTTCGTGGACAAGGCACCGGCAGCCACCTCGAAGACGACGTCGTCGATACCCGACGCCTCGTCAATCAGGAACAGCATGTTGTCGGCGTGGAAACCCTGGAGGGCTTCCGGGTTCTCACGTCGGCTAGTCCGGCATGCGGCGAAGCTCTCGGTCGGTGCCGACTTCAGTTCGACCCGGTCGCTCTTCACCTCGATCTGTTCGCGAAACTCCGGCGACATCTTCCGGTGCCACTTGTTTATTTCGGACATCAGGACGTCGTTGAGCTGGGCCGACGTGTTCGCGGTCAAAACTATTTTGGCCGGGTAGTGCGTGGAGATAAACCACAAGACCATCCAGCTCTGGAAACAGCTCTTGCCGACGCCGTGGCCGGACTTCACGGCCACCCGGTCGTTGTCGTGTATCGCTTGCAAAGCCTCGATCTGCCAGGGCTCCGGCTCGGCCCCGATCACCTCGCGGACGAACAAGGCCGGGTCTCTTTTGAGCTTCAAGAGGCCCTTTTCCTGGTCAGATAATTTGGCTTTTTTCATCCGTTTTCGCTTGTGTTAGATCTAACAAAACGCTATATTTGGGCATCGAAATTTTGCACACGGGAGATCAAAATGACTGAGCAATTATTCACAAGAGACGGCACTCCAGTTGAAGTCGCCGGTTTCACCAGCAAGGGTCGGCCACTTGGTCGGCATACTTGCCCGCGTTGCGGCGGCGGCGGAATGTTTGGCCCCGTGATGGTACGTGGCGGTGTATGTTTCGGTTGCGAGGGCACAGGTGTCGCGATGGTTCGTATCCGCACGGCAAAAGAAAACGCCGCCATGGATCGCGCCAGGGATCGGGCCCGCGCCAAGAAACAAGCCCGCTTCGCTATCGAAGGCGAGATCAGAAAAATCCGCAATCTCCGCCGCACCGTCCGCGAAGGCTTTTGGGCCATCGAGAAAATTCACGCAAAGGTCACCCGGACCAACGCGTGGATCGGAGAGGCCGGTGACCGTCGTGACTTCGAGGGTTCCGTCCGGTTCGTCACCAGCGGCGAAGGTCGCTTTGGACGCTGGTTCCTTACCGTAGTCGATACCGCCGAGGGCACCGTCACTTGGTGGAACGCTTTCGAGAACGTCGACAAGGGTAGCCAGATCAAATTCTCGGCGACCATCAAAAAGCACGACGAACGCGACGGCGAAAAGCAGACGGTGGTTCTACGGTGCAAGCTCGCCGCATAACCGCCAAACAAATCGCGAGGCATCGCCCAAGACCCGGAGCCTGGATCAGGTGGCCGGGTCGAGGGCGTAGTTCTTATTTGCACACAGGAGGTGCCCATGACGCTACGCAGCGAGAGAGAAATACTCGAAACCGCTAGGCTCTACCGATCGAAAGGTCTTCAACCTCCTCCGCTCTCGGCGGAGGAGAAAGCGAGAGCTTTCGGCGATCCGACTTTGGACGGCCTCGATAGTCATGCCGGTGTATCCGGTAATGACCTCCGTGGGTTCGTCCGCATAGATGACGACCTTCCCATGCCGAAGCGCGAGACGCGTCGGTTGCGTCGTCTCCGTAAGGATCTCCTAAGAGGTGATGACTTTATCAACCCAAGGGCGTTGGGTACCCTGGAGGAGCTTCTCAACGCTGGTAAATTAGAGGACTTGAAAGAGTTCTCCGTTTCTGAAGGAGCGTAATATGTACGACGAGACCAACATGACCGAGGAGGAGAAGTACGTCGAGCGTACCGTCTGCGATATTCTCCAAGACGTTCTCGCCATCGTCGACTTCGAGCATCAGGGTATTCTACCTGACCAACAAGACTACGAGAACTACGAACCGCTGTCGCCAGAAGCGCAGCGGATGTTCAACGACCTCCAAGATAAGTTGAGGGACGTACTTAGTTCCTAAGACTAGCGTAGTAGTCCAGGATCCCCTGGACTACTCGCTCGTCCACTTCCTGGGTCGGCTTCAACCGGTCAAACATATAATTGTATTGGCTCAAGGGTCGACCCTCTTTTACCATCTCTTTTGCGAAGTCCGGGAATAGCGTCGTCGTCGGCACGGGTCCGCCGGACAGTCCGCCTAGGTGTTTACCGCCCAGGTGATGACTGTATGACTTGTGATCGGCTGGTGTGACCTTGCCGCCAGCCGGGAAAGACATGAAATCAAAACCGGACAATGGGTCGGGATCGCCACGCCGGAGATCCCGGAACCTATCGTCGGTGATCGCGTGTCGTATTGCGATCGCGTCGGGCGCTCCAGGTAGTTTCCGCGATCGGTCCTTGTCGAGCGCACCCATCACCGCCTTCCTTAAGGCCGGATCCTTGTCCAGTAGTTCCTTGGTGTTCTTGTCGAACCCCTTGAACGGCTTTTGGATCTTGGGTTGTTCGTATGGGCGGCCCTCTTCTAATGCCTCTTTTTTGGCTTTCTTAATCGCCGCCGCATTGGCCTGATCGATCTCGATGTTGACTTCTTTTTTCAAGGCCGCCTTGGTCGCCCTCGGCATGCCGTCCATGTCGTAGGTCTTGTACATCAGGTCGGTCGACATCCGCGAGTAGTCGCTGCCGGTGCCGGACATGACTTTACCGACGCCAACGCCACGGCCTCCCAGCTCGTCGAATATGTTCTTGTAGTTGCTTATGACGCTTTCCCCGGAGGCCCAGCCTCCCTTGTCGGCCATGTAGGGGTAGCCACCTTCCAGGACTTCCGGGTCGATCTTACGGCCCATCATCGCCGTCACGGTGTCACGGCTTGTCCGGTCTCCTGGCATAGGCACCAGAACTTTTCCTAAAAGGCCCTCGGCCTCGATCGTCTTGTCTGGACGAATAATCTGGTTCCTGGCCAGACCGGCGTCCATCTCGTCGATGATCTCGACCTTCGGCTTGAGGCCCTTGGAGTAGCCGGGTTGGAACCCGACCTCCTTACCCGTCTTAGGCGATATAGGCGCTATCTGAGGCGCTACACGGCCCTGGCGAGCCATCGCGTCGAAGGCGTCCTCGGAGACGCCCATCCTACCGGCACCTAGCTTGACGGCGTCGTCACGACTACGCGTCGAGGCGGCGGTCCTGGCTAATTGGGGAGCCGCCGCGAGCAATCCTTTATTCGCTCCAAGCTCCATAGCCCGGACGACGTCCGCATGCGTGGTCTTGTCTCCGCCTACCGCATCCCAGACCGTATGGTGCGTCAGGTGCTGCCGGTGCGGCTCTAGTCGGGCTGGCATAGTCAACGCCATGTCTTGCTGGCGTCGGGTCAGCCTGTCGACCGCCTTATCACCCCAGCCCTTCCGAGCTAAGTTAGCTTGGGCTTCCTTCGGAGACTTTCCGGTGTGAAGCCGGAGCTGCCTAGCGTCTAGGGTGGGTATATCCCCCTTACCCAGGAGGGACGCCACAAACCCCTGCTTCGCGGGTCCGATACCCTTCAAGCCCTTCGCGTATTTCCTCCAGGCTTTGGTATTTCCATCGGCTAATATCTTGGTGGCCGTGCTAGGGTCCAACCCCGTCGCCGCCGTCGTCAGGGCGTCCGGTATGTCCTTAGTGTGACGCCCAAAGGGTGCCATGATCTTCACTGCATCGGCCACCGCGTCCCGGTCGACAACGCCCTTCTCCGCGCTGTTCAAGTACCGCTGCCCCATCGGCGTCAGCAACCACTCGGAGAAGGCACCCTCGGGCCGGATCTTCCCGTCGCCCGGTATGTTGAGACCGGCTGCCCTAACCTTGGCCGCCGGTACAGCTCCGCGCTGTATTGACGATCGGGTTATGGTGAACGCCTTGATCAAATCTCTCGGCGTCATCTTACCGGCCTTGGCCTTGTCGGTCTGCCGCTGCATGAAGTTGCCGAACTTCTGGACGTGTCCGGGCACTTCTGTCAGGCCCAGCTCCTCCCGAACTTTCTTGGCGGGTTTCCACTTCCAATCGGAGAACCGCCCTAGTCTGTTGGCCCCGAGGGCCGCACCTTCCGGGCCCCCAGCCAGGGAAGCCGCTGATCCGCCCATGCTGGAACTAATCGCCGCGTTGGTCATAAGGGCCGGCTCTGCCGGTAGCTGGCCCTGGAGGGCCGCCCCACCCTTCGCCACGTCACTGAAAATGTCATATAACGGCTTGGGAACGCCGAAGCTCGCCGCGCTCTCGTATTCAGAAATATCGTCGCCCTCGATGTCCGGCACCACATGGGTCTTGTACCAACCGGACAACGGACCAGTGCCACGGTTCGCGATCGTGGCCTCGTAGTTTAAAAGGTTCGTTATGTTGTCTCTGGGGTTTCGACCCAGAGGTCCATAGAATTGATCGAGTAGACCGGCCATCAGGCTTTTTTAATCCCTGGCTTCGCTTTCGCCTTCGTCAATCTCGCCCTGGCCACTCTGGCCTTTTTCTTTCCCTCTGGTGTGTAGGCGTATGTCTTGCCACCAACATTAGGCATCTCGGTCTCCTGTCTAAATTCTCCGAGGACGGCCAGGACGGCATGAGCGGCGTGATGGCAGTCCACTTCGCGGATCCGCCAGCCAGCTCGCCGGTACTCTTCAATCGTCTCGGTGTCGCCACGTGGGATCCACTGGCAATCGATCGTTTCGTCGGCCATAAAATCTCAAAAATTTTTGGAGAGGGCCTTGTCCAAATTACTCCAGCGCCCCCGGCGTCGCTCCGGGGGGCGGGGCCCCTTGTTCACCTAAGTAGTTGTTTTCTCTAGCTTTTCCCGATCGCTGCCTAGGCAAGGCAGCGGACGGTTCGCGGGATCCTCGGGCGTGACGTCGATCATTCGATCGTTGTCGAGCTGGGCAATCCGGGCGAGGCTGTCCGCCAGCGACAAGGTAACCTCTTGATTTATCTCAAGTTCCTGCTTCGGCTTGCCCCAGCCCCGATCGAGCAGCGCCGTCGCCGCCGCCACCCTAGCTGACTGAGGTGCCGATCGCTGCGAGGCGATGCCGACCAGCGTCCGCACGGCCAGAGCCGTGTGTGAACGCGCCAATGATCGTATATCTGTAGGCGCTTTGGCCACTTATGATCTCCAGGGTGCAATAAAAAAGGGCGGCTTGCGCCACCCACTAATCAGAACCTACCAATTCATACCTCATCTTGTCTGACACCACAAGCGTCAACCACTACATCTTGTGGCTGACGCTTTCGATCATACTTCGTCAGATCGCGTTTGATCTTGTGACCGAGGGCCCGACGCATACGCCACGTCGGATCTCTAGGCTTCGGCTTTCGCGGCTTCCTTCGCTTGCCTTTCACCCTCACGCTCCTTGTGTAGCCGCTCGAAGTGAGCGACATCATCTCTGTGGATCCAGCGGCTCCACTTAGTGTAGCCAGCCTCGCGCTTGGCCTTATCGAAGTCTCGCTGGCGTTCCGTGTTTGACTTTGCGTTCATCGCTGGCTCCTACCGAACATAACCCGGTTCATTTGGAAATAACTGAACGAACCGACCAACCCGATCGATCGCGATCATGTTACCTAACTCGTCCCATGTATGCGCCAGGAAATTATGCTTTTTAGTGCGACACTCTCGAACGGTGTAGGCCCCGAACGCTGCGATCAGATCTCGACGCACGTATACCGTCCCGAACTCCGAGATCAGATGGTCGATGTTATCTCGAATGATGTTTGACTTTGCGTTCATGTTCACCTCCTACCTGGAAGGCCCCGCCATCTCGAAGAGACCGGAGCCAACCTGGGCGATGCTTCGCGATGGGGTGGGGTTAGCGGGTGTGAATGAGGCCCCATAGTTCCCGCATCGCTTCATCAAGCGCCTGCGTTGCGGCGGGGTTGAACGCGGTTTCGCCGTTTGCTTTGTTTAAGCGTGAAATTTCAGTGCGGACCTCTAAGAGAACATCGTACATTTGCTCGTTGGTCATCTGTCTATCTCCTTATCTGGTTCCTACCGCGAAACCCCGGCGCTTGATCCGGGGCTTGCGGCGCTAGTGCGCGATGGAGTTAGGGGCAGCCCTCCTTCACTCCAGCGACTGTCAAGGTCACCTCGTCGATCTCGCGACTGATGGACCGCCCTGCGACGACGACGTGCGTCTCAATACCAAGATCTTCGAGTAGGCTGTCAAAGAGATTGCCATGAATCGGATTGTTAAAATCGTCGCGGAAAAGGGTTATTAATCTCATCTCATTTCTCCTGTGTGCAAAAACTCTCGATGACCAAATATAGCTTTTTGTTAGATCTAACACAAGCACAATCGACATCAGGTTCCGTAAAAATCTGCCAGTATTCCCAGGCCCGAAATCACCCGACCCTTCGCCTCGTCGACGGTGACCGGCTTGCCATTGGAGGCTAGCCGCTGGGAGAACTCGCGGAGGCTCATACCTTCGCCGACAACGGACCATACGGCAGCTCCGGCGTATTGACCCATCCTAGTCATCGCTGCGTTCACACGGCGCTTGGCGTCGACCACACGACCCATCCCGCCGTCACTGTCTGAAGTCGACCGGGATACCTTCTCCATGTCGACAGATCCGTATCGGCCTCGGAGCTGCGCTGCCTCGAAATCAAAAGCGAACTGGTTTCCAGCCGCATGCTCTCGCGGAAAGATGATCCCGTTCAACATCCATCGTTCAGTTAGACCCACCCGCCGTTGGCGAAACTTGCCAGCGACGGCAGTCTCTTCCAAAACCAAGTCCCGCCCAAGGTTCACTTTATTCACCTGACCAGTCTTGCCGGACTTCTTTTTCTTTTTAGCCATGAGACAAAACCCTCCCGGACAACCTCGCCCGGACAGACATCCCCTTTATAGGGGGATGTCCTGTCCGTCCGGCAGATGGCGTTGCGGACAAATCAATCATTTTCCGTGTCCGCCCCCATGTCCGCCACATAACTAAGTAACTGGTTTTCCTTATCAAACGTCACCGGACACGTGTCCGTCAGCCATGTCCGCAATCTCCGAATTGCCCTCGTTTTCGACTCCTCGTTCTCGATGTCAGAAATAGGCCTTGTCCGGGACATTTTGGTACTCCAGGTCGACACGTCGACCGGGTTTTTCTCCTTGGCCAGCTCGACAAGACAGTCGAGGGCGGCCCTCTCGCGATCGGACATATCGTCGAAGTCGTCTGCTGCTGGTTGCTCCAGCTCCTCCAGGACGCACGACGTGACGGCCTCGCCGTAGGCGTTGGTGCCCAGGCCGTGGACGGTCAGCTCGAAGGCGACCGGCAGTCCGTTCTCACGATCTCGCTGCTTGGTTGCCTTGAGCTGATTGTTGGCGACCTCTAGCTCCGTGTCGGTGCCAGCTCGGAGGAGGCTATGGCCTCTCGCGCCACGTGCCTTATCCTTGCCGCTATGGTGGACGATGCAGAGGTGCGTCTTGGTGGCGTGGCGGATCCGGTCGACGTTCATAACAAACGCGCCCATGTCGTCGGGGCTGTTCTCATTTCCACCAGCCAGGGCGCGGGACAGGGTGTCGATCACGACGAACTTCACCTTCTGTCCCTTGGTAGCCTCGTACTCTTCTATAATGTCGATCAGGGCGTCGGTATCGGCGTCCGGCTTGAGGAGGTCGACCGGGCAGGGCACGACGGCCATCGGGAACTTGTCGACGCCAAAATGCTGCTTCAGCGCGACGACCCGGTTGTGGATCGAGCGTCCGGCCTCGGCGGCCACGTAAACGACGGCACCCTGCTCGACCCGCTGGCCATTGAACGGTCTGCCGGTGGCGATGCAATACGCCATCTTAATCGTGAGGAACGTCTTACCGGTATTGCTTTCGCCATAGATGATCGACATGGCCTCCTCGGATAACAGGCCACGGATCAGGTCGACACGGTCCAGGTCGACCGTCACGTCGCTGGCCTCGACCCAATACAGGCGGCTCCGCTCTCGCTTGGCGGATGGGTGAACCGGCACGACCTCGAAGTCGGCCTGGGCGGAGTTGCTGCCGATCGCGTTAGCACCGTAGCGATAGGCGTGGGTGACCTTGCGAGCCAGCTCGGCATATTCCCACGGCGGATCCGCTTTCGTTGCGTTCCAATGCTCGAACATAAGATCCAGGGTGACCAGCTCCGACAAGCCCATGTCCTTCAGATGAGCTGCCACCTGGAACGTCGTCTGGTCGCCGTGGCGTCCCTCGATGGCGTGAGGAGAGCCGTCCTTCAGCCAAGTCTCCGCCTTGTCGACCGTCGCCGGAAGATCCAGGTTCTCGATGTCACACTGTTTGGCTTGCTTGTCCCTAGGACGGCCACAGAGGCCCACCAGGGCACTCGACGCCTGTTCGATGGGTGTCCAATCGGAGCTATAGGCCTTGCCGTCTATGACGCTGCCGGGGCCCACTATGAACCCGCCGCTGGATCTCACGTCGATGCCGGTGGCCAGCTTCTCGGCGCTCGACCGGACCGGCTCGTCGGTCACGTAGATTATGTGACGGCCATCACTTGGCGTCGAGTTCGTCCTGGTGCGCCTAAGTCCATGCTCGGACCGTAGGCCCCGCCAGGAGGTCATCCCGTCCTTGTCGTTCTTCACGTCCACGTCGACGACCAGGAGCTTCCTGTCGTCCTCATAGCGCCCCGTGTAGAGGCCTATGTTATAGTCTGGGTCATCTGTCCACCACCGACTAATCAAGGCGTGGTCACGGGTTGCTTTGTCCTGCCAGCCCTTGACCGCTGGCATCTTACCGTCGGCGACGACCGGGAAGACGTAGAAGCCTTCGCTGGCTAACCGTAGTGCGCTCTCAATCTTATTCACTTCCTATACCTCCTCCCGCTCCAGCCTTCCGCGTCGATCGGGCAGCCCTTCGCCCACGCCGGTACGACCGACATGATGCGCTCCGCCTCGTCGACATCGAGAGTGCCTTCCTTCACTTCTAAGACGACCTCGTCGTGTACGTGCATCACGATCCGGTGGCCTAGCGCCTCGAACCGCTGCATGGCTTCCACCAGGAGATCTCTGGCGACGGCCTGGACGACGTTCTCGCATAGCGACCCGCCATAGGTGCCGCGCAAGACGAACGCCGCCTGATGGCGATGCATGTGAAACAGCGTCTGCTTTTCCCAGGTCTTCTCCATCGACAAAAATTTTTCGTCAGTGCGGAGGTTCTTCTCACGGACCTGACGGACGCGGTCATCTTCCATGTAATAACCGCACAGCTCCGTCTTGGGATACGGGTAGCTGATCTTCCGACCTGACGGCAGTCGGCACTGGAGGAACGAACCGGAGCGCCGGTAGCTGACGTAGCGATTGGCGCTGATGACTTCCCTTGGATTATCCGTGGCCGCGATCGCCGCCGTCTCCAAAGCGTTCCAAAAGCCGACGATGCTCGGGTGCGCTTCTCTCCAGGCGACCTTGATCTTGTTGGCACGGTGGTCGCTGACCTTCACGCCATAACCTTTCGCCATTTGCTGGAAGGCACCGACGCCACCGGCATAGCCGAGCGCCAGCGTGGCCACCTTGCCGATCTGCCGCTCGTCTTTGTCATCCTTGGTGATCTCTCTATTATATATGTTGGATGCGGCGTGGAGGTAGATGTCGCCGCCGTCACGGAAGACGTCGAGCGGTGCCTCTTCTCTGGCCAGCCAAGCCAGAACCCTGGCCTCGATCGAGCTGAAGTCGACCGCGACGAACTCATGGCCATCCTTCGCCTTGATCAGCGAGCGCAGCGTGTCGGCCAGGACGTGGAGCGGCTCGCCCATCTCGCGGATCCCGTCGACGTCGTCGAGCTGGAGAAGCTCGATGGCCTTCTCGATCTCGTCCTGCGAACGTGTAGGTCGCGGTAGGTTCTGTGGCTGGATCCTGCGACCGGCCCAGCGCCCCGTGTGAGCGCCGTGGAACTGCATCGTGCCGCGCACCCGACCGTCGCCATCCGCTCCGTTCAGCATCGCCTGGAGCTTCGCCGTCGACGCCTTGGCGTAGTCCTGGCGGATCTTCAGAGCCTCCTTGACGACCTCCGGGCAGTCGGGATCCGCCAGCGCCTCGACGACGGCGTGTTTCGATAAATTTTTAATAGCCTTGCTCCGTGACCCACTCCATCAACGCCGTCACCTGGGAGGCGTTCAATCCGGTCAGGGCCTTCATCTTTTTGTTAAGCCGATCCTTCTCGGCTTCGGCCAAGTCGATCCCGTTCTCGATCGTCGGGATGTCGAGCGGCACACCTCGGCGGTTTATCTTCTGGTCAAGCGACCAGACGTCCTGCTCGGCCTTCGAGAGGGCCGTGAGGCGCTTCTCCAGATCACGCTCGACCTTCACGTCCTGGACGCAGTAGGCGATCAGCCGGTCGACGTCGTCCTGTTCCCAGGTCTTGCCGTTGATCACGGCCATCCGGCGCATCAGGTACGCGCCCTCCTTGTCCTTCTTAATAGGTAGCTGTACCGCCTTCGATGCTCCGTCCAGGGAAGCGGGTAGGCCGAGGGACAACGCCATCGCCATCGTGCAGCGTGTCTGCTCAATGTCGAGCCGTGGCCAGCCGAGCTTCTCTTCTAATTGATAATGCCAGACGTCGAGTTCAAAGGCGGCGTTGTGGGCGACGACCTCGCCGCCGTCCCGGACGTGATCCAGGAGGCGTCGAGGTTCATCGTCACCCGGCACCCACACCTCGACGTCTTCGTCGCCGAAGGCAAAGGCGAGGCACCAGATCTCGGTCGACAGGCAAGCCGCGTACTTGTGGCTGCCCGTCGCCCGGAGATCTGCCGACGACCTCGTCTCGAAGTCTATGTGGCAACTACGCGGCATCGTCCCACGCTGGCTCGTCATCCTCGCCGCCCGACGTCTCGATCGGCTCGAAGTCGTCCTCGATGTTCGACCGACCGCCGCCAAGCTTCTCGCCGTCAGCGAGCTTCTGGACGTTGGACAGGCCGAAGCTCACGCCCTTGCCACCGACGCTGTGGTCCCAGGCGTAGGCGTTAATCGTCGCCCGGTAATACGCACCGCTATAAATGTCGCGAGCGTCGATCAAATCCTTCTGATCTGTGTCGACGACCTGGGGCTGGCCAAACGACTGCTTACATTGCGCCTGGACGCAGATCGCGCCGTCGACCATGCCGCTATAGAGGTCGCCGTTCTTGTCGACCATGTCGGCTTGGTTCTTGAACGGATCCTTGAACTTGGGGTTCTTGCGGATCTTCGATGCGTTGTCGCCCCACTTGTCCTTGGCCGCCTCGACCGCCGCCTCTTTTAGTTTGGTGAGGTCGCTGTCCGTGTCGAATAACATGAGCATCGAGTATTGAGGCTCGCCGTCTGTGCCGGGGATAGCCTTTGGCTTGAGGAGGTTCACGAACCCGCCCTTGAAGGTCGGGGTCCACACCTTGGTGCCCTGCCGCTTGGAGGCGACGTCGGGGATATGCTTTGGAAACATCAGTCTTCCTTTTTTTCGGGTTTACAGGTCGGAGAAATCGGACGAGGCGTCGACCTTTGCCGGAGGACGCCTGTCCGTATCCGGCACAAGGAGAAGTCCTGTGGTGCCGGTGGTCACCAGATCTCTGGTGATCTGTCTGCCGTCGCTGCCGAGCTTCTTCTCGGCTTGCGCTGGCGTTATTACTTTTTCGATGATGGGCTCGATGCCGTGGTTCTTTAAGACGGCGGCGGCCTGGGCGTCGTGTTTCCACTTCCGCGTGGCTCGCTTCGCCACCAATTTATATCCGGGGATCGTGTCACCCGCGTTGGCTCGATCGAAGGCCATCGCCCTGACGTCTTTGATCCAGCCCTCCAGGATGTCGGCCTGGGCCAGCCTATCGGTAAGGTCGCGAGCCGCGAGGTCGTCGTCGAAGTCGTCGGCCACGGCCTCTCTCGCCATGTCGGCGACGGCTGAACAGTCGGGCCGGTGCAGACAGAAGTCGCACCAGCGACCAGCCTTGAGCGGCGCGTCGGGTGCAGTCGCCGCCTCGATGTCCTCGTTCAGGCGCTCGACCCATTCGTCGAAAGTCTTGCGATCGACGCGGTGACGGCGAACCGGTGCTTCACCGGCATATCGCGGCTGTGTGATCACCAGCTCGACCTCCTCGATGTCGTCGAGGGTGTTCAACATCTTGGACGCCATGACGGCATAGGCTTGGCCTTGGAGATTGTCCTCCGGGACAAACACGCCACTGCCGGTCTTGAGGTCGTTGACCCGGAGCAGCGGCGGCGCGATCTGAATGAAGTCGGCGGTGCCGTAGTGCCGGTCGCTATGTTCGACCCGGCGCTCGACATAAGTGTCGCCGCCGTCCATGTCCATGTCTCCGAAGATCGTGTCGAGGTATACCTGGAGGCAGCGGACCTCGTCCTCGTCCAGCGGATTGGCAACCGGCACCTCCCAGGCGGCCTCGGTCGCGCCCCAGTTGTCGGCGGTGCGGACGCCGGTCGTGATCAGCTCGGCGGCGATCTCATGGAGGAGGGTGCCTCGCTCGGCTGCCGGGGATGACTTATTCGGATAGCCGACCTCGGCCTGGGCGGAGCCCGGACAGGCGGTCTTCGTCCAGCGCGAGCGTTTACTTGGCGAGAGGGTGGCGTGTCTATGCATTGGGTGACTGTTCATTTTCTTCCTCAACTACATCTAAGATCCGACGCGTCTTCGACGCGAGAATATGGTTCACCCGCTCGTCGTAGGTGCCGCTCGCCACGGCGTACCGGACGAGACAGGCGTTGGGCTGGCCGATTCGGTGGACCCGCATCATGGCTTGCTGGTTATTAGCTGGCGTGAAATCGAGCGAGCAGAATAGGACGTCGCTGCACTTGCCACCCGCATGGAGCGTCAGCCCGACGCCAGCCGCCTGGGTCTGGCCTAAGAAGACACGGGCGTCGCCTTCATGGAATTGGTCGATGGCGCGTTGGCGTTGCTCGGGCGTGGTCTGGCCGTCGAGCCGGACTTGACCCCGATCGAGGGCGTCGTCCAAGGCGTCAAGTGTCTCATGGTGGTGAGCGAAGACGAGGATCTTCTCCATGCCGCCGTCGAGATCCGCCTCGATAATCCGAGCGATCTCCCGCACCTTCATCACCTCGGTCTCGCGGCGGATGGTCGAGACATACTCCTCGACGTCGTAGAGGTCGGGGTCGAGCTGCTCCTCGACCATGTCGCTGACGTTGCCGTCCTCGGCGAGATCGAGGAGCGCCTGTTCGAGCGGGTCGCTCGTCGTCACGCCTACACTTATATAAAGAGGCTCGACGCGAATGGGCGGCAAATCCGGCAAGACGTCCGACTTCAGACGCCGGAGCATGAAGTCGCCTTCGAGCCGCTCGCGGAGCTGCCGCACCTTCGCACCCTTGTGGCCGATCACCTGGGTGCCGAATTGAGGATGCTCACGCGTCTGGCAGTAGTGATAAATAAAATTTTTGTAGGACATGCCGTCGACGAAGTCGGGCCGAAGCGCCTGGAGCGCCGTCCACAATTCGCCCACGTGGCTCATCACCGGAGTGCCGGTCAGGAGGATGACCTTGTCAGCTCGCTGCGCCAAGCCACGTCGACGGCTATTGCCCAGCACAAACTGCGATCGCTTGGCCTTTGGACTCTTGAGGAGGTGGCTCTCGTCGCAGACCAGCAAGTCCCACTTGTGATCGAGCTGCTCGAACACGCCGTCCATACAGACCGTGTCATATGACATGATGACGAGGCCGCCGCCGGGTATCTCACCCTTAGTGCCACGGACGACGACGCCTTCTCTTCCGCACTTCGCGAACTCGCGGCGGACGTTCTCGCAGAGCGAGGCCGGACATAGATAGAGAGTGTCCTGGCGGTATTGGCTGGCGGCGATGACCTGGAGCGTCTTCCCCAAACCAGGGGCGTCGGCCAGGAGCGCGGCGTCGCGTTCGAGCAGGAAGGCCGCGCCTTCCTCTTGATACGGGAAAAGCCGGTCAATCACGGCTTGCCCTCCATATCTCTCGGGCGAGTGCGCGAGCCGCCTCGCGGTCGAGGGTGAGTTGCTCCGTCTCTTTTGGAGACGACACGACGACGGTCACGGTCTTTTTTGTGGCGTCGCCTCTGACGCTGACGCTGGCGCAATTATTGATCTTCACGGTCTTGCTCGCGGATGGCTTCGAGGATCCGCTCGGCCATGACGTGGTGCCGATTGTCGGTGCCCTGGTTCTTCTGATCGAACCAATAAAGAAACATTGCGGTGACGGCGACGTGGCCCATGTGGTGCAAGCCGCTGTCATGCGCCACGCTCTCACCTTGATTGAAGTCCGTAATGTGACGGCGCATGGCGTCGATGTAGTCCGACCAATCGCGGCCACGCATCCAATCCCACGTCTCATATTTCAATGCGCCGAACGCGCGGACGCTGATCATCTCTTCGATGAACTCGTCAATCAGCAAATGGTAGCTGGGCTTGTCGGTCGTCTCTTTCAGAGCTTGTTTCATGGCTTATCCTCTTTTCCAAATGATGGGTGGCGATCAGGAGGGCCTCGGCTCGGCCCTCGTCTTTCTTCCTATGCAGACGGTCGGCGATATGTGGATACAGCTCGATCGCCAGACGGCGGCTGTCCTCCTTGTCTCGGCCCAGGCGAAAAAATTTTTTCCACTTCGTCGGCTGCACATATGTCAGTGGGATCTCGGCGAGGGCGATGACGGCCTCGGTGCGACCGAGGGTCTGTCCGAATCGGAACGTCGAGCTGACGCCCTGCCCTGGCATGGCGTGGACTTTCTCGATGACGGCATGGTCGGGCGACCAGTGCTTGATGATGTCGGCCATGCGGAGCATGTCGATCACGCGGTTCTTGTTTGAGCCGACGGTCGGCATGTCCTCGACCGCGAGGTGGCCGTCGCCAACCAGGGCCAACGCACCGGAGAGGCCGGGGTCAATGCCAAGGATTTTCATTGAGAAATTCCTCCGGCAAGTTGACCTCATATTCGGCGGCGAGCTGGCTGACCGCGAAACGGTGTCGCCACGGGATGCCACGACGACGCCACTTCGAGACGTAGTTCGATGGCACCTTGAGAAAACGTGCCACCGCCGCCGTACCGCCTAGCCTGTTGATGAGTTTCGAGTGCGTGTCCATTTTGGAAAAATACCGAACCGGTATTTTATGTCTATACCAAAATGGTACATTAATATTGTGTTAACGTGACGCGATCGCTAAAGTGACGTCAGACCGACACTGCGAGTGTCCTGGTAGAAGACAGAAGAAAGGAAAAGAGATATGCGAAATGGAAGACGATATATCGGCGAGGGTCTTCTCGACATGATATGCGACGCGTGGCCGAAAATGTTCATTCGACTATCGTGTATGCGGACCGAATACCTGGACAGCTCGGCACATCCGACGGCGAGAGAATTTGAGCAGATTAACAAATCCCACAGTTACGGTCGTCAGGTCTACCAGTATCTATGGTGCTGCGCGATCGACGGCATCAAACCGAATAAGACGCGGATCGCAAAAGACCTGAACACGTCGCGGTCGAACGTCAATGAAATCATCACGGCCTTCCAGGAGATTGGCCTACTCGACGCGGACAGCGCACCAACCTCGGCTATCACAGATCTCAGTCGGGTACGCATTAAGGAGGCTCTCAATGAGCCAGCCCTGAAGGCTTTTGTTTTGGCGGCACACGCGTATTATGCAATCCGCCGTGTAGACCATCTTGAGGACATCATCGAGAAGTCGGACGGCGAGAATGTCTACTGGAGAGACGGCGCTCCCGAGAAAATTGATAGCGACGCAGCGGCTATCATTTATCAGGAGTGGGTCGGGTCGACTTTCAATCCCGCACATAGTAATGCGAACGTCGACAAGACCGACGGATCGCAATCGGCCAAAATTGTTCAGTTTCAGGACAGCGCACCGTCGTGATTATCTCAGGTGATATTGTCGGAGGAATGAGTATGTTTGTAGCATCATGGAAAACTCAACATACCTTTTCGGCGGCCATGAGGATGGGGGAGTTGACGTGGCGACCGATAAATATAAGACCGAGTTCAAGGCTCGGCTGAGACACGCTCGCATTGAAGCCGGGTTCAAGACCGCAAGAAGATTTTCCCAGGCTCTCGGAATTGACGAGGCGCGATACCGGAAATACGAGCGGGAGGATGACCAGAGTATCCTTCCCGGCTATGAGGTGCTGATTCAGATCTCGCTGATCACGGGTCGGAGCCTCCAATGGCTCCTGACCGGCGAGGGAAAATAATATACCTTATCGGTATTTTTTGTTTGCTTACCTAGCTAAATAAGTGTACCGTTTTGGAACATTGAAAAAAGGGGTGACCAGCCGAAGCTAGCCACCCCATCTAACAACCGACGATCTTACAAGTTTGCACACATGGAGATCGTCAGACATAGGAGTCCCTTATGACTGTTATTCGCGCTGAAGACAAGTTCCTTCCCCAAATCCCCTACACCCCTTTCGCCCAGTACGCCGGTAGCTCGATCCTTCGCGAGGTCGTCTCACGGCCTCTGGAAGGCCTCGGCAGGAACGACATCAAGCTGCCGGTCGACGGCTTCGTCGGGCACTACACGCATGACGAGAAGATGAAGCCGGTTCACCTGGGCGTCGTCAGCGACACGTATGAGTTGCTCCAGATGCGCGAGCTGACCGACGGTGCCGAGGCGGCGATGTTCGATCACTTCGGCGGCGACCCGGAGATCCTCGACACGGTCAAGGTGACGGACCGCTCCGCCCGAAAGGGCGCATGGGTTCGCCGGTCTTATCAAGTCGATGCGTTCGCCGAGAAGATCGACTACCGCGAGGCCGGGATCAAGAGCGGCACAAAGGTGGCCGCGAAGTTCGACATCACGACCGGTTTCGACGGCCAGACCAAAACCGTCCTGACGTGCGGTCTGCTCGATCTCGTCTGCGACAACGGCATGGTCAGGATGACTGACGGCGACAGCATCAGCCGCAAGCATGTGAAGGGTACGACCGCCGACTTCTTCCGCACCTGGATGACAGATGGCATGCTGAAGTTCGCCGACGGCATCGCCGAAATCCGCGCAATGGCCGATAGCCTTGTCGACCCACGTGCAGTCGATGACGTGATCAAGGCATTGCCCGGCATGAGCGAGCGGAAGGCGGCTCGCATGATCCAACGTGTCGAGACCGAGATGCAGGACCGTGGCCGTCACGCCTACGCCGTCCTGTCGGCGTTCACCTACTACTCTTCTCACGACGACATCTGGTTCCCGGTTAAGAAGACCGGCAACGACAACGTCGAGGATACGCTCGCCGCACGTCAGGCCGAGGTGACTAAGTGGGTCGGCTCCGACGCGTTCAAATCCCTCTTGGCCGCGTAGCCACCCGGCGGGTCAGGTTCCCCTCCCTGGCCTGACCCGCCACCTTCTCCATCGCGCAGCAGCGCCCATCCCCGGAGCCTCGAACGAGGTGGCCGGGGCGACGGCGTGAAACTTCTTTGCACACAGGAGATGACAATGAAAATCACGTTAATGAAGACCGAGGCGGGTCGGTACGAAAATGACCTCTTCCTCATTCATAAAGAGTACACCCCAGCGCAAGGTACGCCCGGCTATTTGGATCACGTTCCCGGCGACTATGATTGGATCGTTTCAGAGAAGAGCTGGGACGACGACGGCGACGTTTGCTACCACGAAGTAGTTCGTCACAATAATTTTAAGCAAGCAAAGGCGGAGGTTCGCCACCGCACCAGATCGCTCCTCCACGCCGCGCCCCGGATGCTGTCCGTGTTGAAGAGGCTGCGTTGGATTTCGGGGAACCCTAATGCTGTCCTGGACAACCACGAGAAAATAGTGGTCGACGCCGGACAGGCGATCGACCTTGCGAAGGGGTTCCGCCAATGAGAAACGTCGATCATCTCTTGGAGATCCCTCCTTTCCTCCGCCGCGACCCTGCGCCCCTTGGCACCGTCCCGGAGCGCGAACCGAAGCGACGTTGGATCATGCCATCGAAGGCGAAGTCGAAGTCGAAGCGCAAGAAGGGCCCCAACATCGGCGAGGGCGATCGCTACATCCTCCGGTCGTTGGGCTGGTCTGACAAAGTCCTGAAGGCGATGCCGCGTAAAGACATCGAGGCCGTCCTCAACAAGCTCCGTCATATGCTTCCAACCGACGAAGTCGCGTACCTCCAGAAAGGAGGTGCGTGATGATGTCGAGGATTAGATTTTTCCTGGAGGGTGCGGCACTGGTCGCACTCTTCTTCTCTCTGTTCGCCGCCGCCGAGATCCTGGAGGCACTGCTCACATGAACGTGCCATCAATTCCAACCGAGGCGACCGCCAGCCGGGTTCACCCCAATTACAACCTGTACCAGAACTGCGTCGAGCTGTGTCGGAGGTCTGAACAGGTATGGCATGACCTCGGCCATTACGACGTCAAGTTTTGGCCGGAGGAGACCTACCCCAAGCACTTCAAGGTGGCGAGCAATTTAGTCAACGGCTTGCCGCCATCTGCTAACAAACGTCAGGCGAAAGTCTGATGGAGGGGCGTCGATTAACGTCGAGCGAATTGTGTGCATCGCCGAGCAAAATTGCTCCGCCCCCGTTCTCACCGCGCACCCTGGCAGAGCGTTGGGACTGCTCGCCCCAGGCGATCAGAGACATGATCGCTCGGGGCGAGCTTCCCGCGTTCCGGCTGGGAAACAAGCTCATCCGAATACGCTACGAAACCGTCATGGAAAAGGAGGAAGAAAAATGTCCGACGACGAACGCGTCACAGAACATCGAGGCAAGTGGTCAGTCCGCGTCGACGGCCAGCGATACTCGACCGGCTTCGACGCCCGACCCGAGCTACGTGAGGCTGCCGAACGGAAGGCGGGTCAGATCCGCAAGGTTCTGACCTACACGCCCCAAGGCGAAACCGTGGCCGACATCATGCGGGCCTATTTGAATGACAAGCATGACGACGTCGACTGCATCGACCCGGAGCGGCTGTCGAACGCCTGGAAGCGGCTGGAGCCGCACTTCGGCCATATGCAACCCGAGGAGGTTAACCGCAAGACCTGTCGGGGCTATCACAAGTTGAGGGTCGGCATGGCCAACGGAACGATCAATCGGGAGCTGGCCACCCTTCGGGCGGCACTGACGTGGCACCTGGGTGAAAGCTCCCCGGCGATCTTCGAGATGCTATCGGCGGATGAGCCGCGTGACCGGTCCCTGACCCGCGACGAGTTCCAGCGGCTCCTGGAGGCATGCCGGTCGCCGCACCTAAAATTGTTTTGCCATCTGGCCATCGCGACCGCCGCGAGAAAATCGGCGATCTTGGAGCTGCGGTGGATGATGGTGCGCTGGGATGAGAACGTCATCTGGCTTGGCCGGAAGCCCAACGGCAAGAAACGCGCAACCGTGCCGATCACTAAGCGGCTCCGGCTGGAGCTGGAGACGGCCTACGAGGCCAGGGAAAGCGACAGTATTGTCGAGTATGGAGGGAAGCCGGTGAGGGACGTCAAACACGCGTTCCGACGTGCTTGCGATCGGGCGGGGATCTCGGACTTCACAATCCACGACCTCCGGCATACGGCGGCGGTTTGGATGTGCGGACAGAACGTCAGCCTGGACAAGATCTCCAGTTACCTGGGACACACAAAGATCGATATCACCAGGAACGTGTACGCGAAGTACCAGCCGGATCATCTTCGCGACGCCGCCGCTGCTCTTGAAGTTTAGGCAGGGGCCGGTTTATTTTGTAGGGCAGGGGCCGGAGGTTCAATGAACCAAATTGGCAGTTTTAAAGGCGTCTATCTGGGCTACCAGCCACTGCATGTGGAGGTAGCTGGGCCAAACAGACACAAATTGTCGTGGGGCCGTCGCCTTCGGGAGGCAGGGGCCGGAGGTTCAAATCCTCTCACTCCGACCAATCAATTCAATAACTTAGCGTTGGCACAGGCAGCGGCCTGTTGGTCAATGAACCGCTTTTCCTTATCCCCACCCGAAACAAAAAAAGAACGCCGACGTAGGGCAGTGGCCGGGGTGGCCGCTGCCTACGTCGACGTTCGAGTTTAGGAGGAGAGAGAATGTATCACTGGATCAGGTACTGGTTCCGCCGCCTCCGACGGCGTAGAATTGACCCGCCGCCGGTCATCACCAACGTGCGGTTATGGGACAGGGTTAAGGCGTCACGTCTTCAGTGATCGCCTTTTCAGTCTGTTGCGTCGTATCGCTTTGACGTGTAGATGCCAAAGCCACGTGTTCAGTTTGCCGATCCTATGCCATATGAACCGGCCTGGGCGGGTGAGCAGAAATTGACCGAGAATGTTCTTCATCAGGCCTCCTCTCTGAAAAGCTCCACCTCCATCGCTCGGCGCTTCACAAGACCGGGCAGGATCCGCCGAGCTGGTCCGCCGCGTCGCCACTGCCACCAGATGTCGGCAGCGCCTTCGAGGTCGTCTCGCAGGATCCTGGAGCGGATCTGGCTGGCCCGGAAGTTCCCCGAGCCGATATTGAATACGAGAGAGACCGTCGCCGAAAATTCGTTCTTGTTTAACCTGGGGCCACAGAGCCGGTGGACGGCTTTTTCGGTCATCGCGAGATCCCGCCGGAGCAGCTCCTCGCCCTGAGCTTTGGTTAGCGTCGGGCTATCCTTATTGACCCGTTTGCCGTCGAGGCCCCGGAGGCTTCCGTAGCCGGTCGTCCAATAACCGGCAGGACAGATGTAGGGCTTTCCACCCTTTGGCCAGCCTTCGCAAAACTTGATGATGTCGATGCCGCGCTGCGTCGTCTTGCCATCCCAGGCGTGGGTCTCCAGAAGCGCGTCGTGGAGGCTCATGCCAAAGCTCCAGGACCAGACTGAACGGGGTCAAGTCTTGCGTCGGCCAAAGGTTCTGTTCCCGAACCAAAATGCCGTCACGGTCGATACCAGTGCGATGAACTCGGTGTCGAGGATGCCGCGCAGCGCGTCGACAGTGACGCCCTCCTGGCCAATGACGACCCATGCGATCGCCCAGTTGATGGCGAGGAACTCGATCAAGATCAGGTAGGTCACGATCGGCCTCACGGATCCAGACAACGCCGCCAGCCAGACCGGCCCCTTGCGAACCGTGGAGGCTTGCTCCTTATGCGCGGCGATGACCTCCGCACCTTCCATCTCGACGATCGTGGCTTCGAGCTTCTGGTCTTGGATCTTCGCCTGGATCTCGGCTTGGGCTGCCAGCATTGCAAGCTCATGCTTTTGATCGGAGTGTTTGTTCCAGGCTTCGATTGCCGGTCCGATCAGGCTGGTGCCGAATCCGAGCAGCGATCCAAAGATTGAGATCACGTGTCTACTCCTTTAAAGGTGCGCCATCGCAACATGGCTCGATATTGCAGCCGCACGTCGCGCACTGTCCGTGCCCGTGCAGCCAAATGATTTGACGGATCGTGGAGCAGCGTGGGCATCTCTCATCGGAGGCTCTCCACGACGGCGTTCCAGGTGTCTCGGCTTCGTTCGTCATCCATGTCCTCCGGGAGAAATCTAAACGTCTTTTTACGGATCTCGTCGGATCTGATGAACCTAAATTGGTTCCGGTCCAGCGCGGCCAAGGCGAGGACATCGTAAGCGGCGACAGGATCGTCGATCTGCTTCTTGCCTCCGATGCCGACGGTCCAGCCGTATCGAGGTCTGCAATTCTCTTTTGGAGGTCTGGCGCTGCTACATGCCTTCACCTGGACGCGCAGAATATGCGGATCTCGCGTCGCGATGAGATCATAGCCTTCGGCGTCTGTGAGTGTGGGGTGCCACCCCTGGCCACAGAGAAAAGCCGCGACGAGGTACTCGCCCTGCCGACCTGTAAACTTCGCGGTCATACTTCCAGTGGCAGCCACTTGATGAGGTTCTCGGTTAGGACTTCCCCGTTGCGGGTGACGCAGCCAGTTCTGTCGACCATTGTCATAACGCTTGTCTTCATCCTCTTCCTGGCATTCGCCTTCCGGCTGTAGAAAATGAGGATTGTGTGCGCCGTGTAATTTGAGACTGGTTTGTCGCTGTTGAACGCCTGGAGAAATTTATCCTTCCTATCACCCGTCAGGATCATCTCTTTGACGTCGGGAAAGCGTTCCTCCAAGGTCGACCGAAGTTGCTCGGCGGTGTAGTCGCACGGCGGCTTCGGCTCGGCGGCGGGTGTAGTCTGGCAAGCAAACAAGAAAAGCGAAAGGCAGACGACCGCCAAAGGTTTCACGACGAGCCGTCTCTCGAAATTTTCCACCAACGGTAGAGGATGAACGCGATGGACAAGGCCAGGAGGGTGATACTCAACGTCGTCTCGACGAGGTTCGCCCATGAGGCGACGATCGCAACCCCGCCTGGGGCTACGGTGGCTATGTCCTTGGGGTCCATTTATTTGTCCTTTACGCCGGTCGCTTTATGTTCGCCGTTGTGCATTTTGAGATTTGCGTCAGCTAATTTTTCAAGGTTCGTCATCCTGGCAGCCATGTCTGCCTCGAACCTGGAACGCTTATCGAGCGCCGCCACCGAGCTGATCACGGCATGCGTCTCCAGCTTATCGGCATGGCGACCTGTCAGGCCGTCGATCTTGTCGAGGCGCGTCTGGATCTCATGCAGCTCGGCGGTCACTTCGGAGAACTTTTCCTCGGCGGCCTTCAGTTGCTGGCGGACCATACCCCAGGTCACCGCCAGACCAGATCCGACGGTGGCGATCGTGGCCAGCTCACGGAACCCTAAGTTGAAACCGTCCATCAGCCTGACCCGCCTTTCTGGGCCGCCCAGAAGAGGAAGGCGATAAGACCTCCTATCAGTGCCAGGACCAGGAGGATCTGCCCGGTCCACATGAGGCACCTATTGAGAAACTCGCGCTTTTCGAGATCCCGCTCGGCTTTCTTCTTAGCGGCCTTTGCGCGGCGTTCTTTTTGTCGCTCGCGCTCCTGTTCGATCAGTGTCCAGGCATCAGGCTGATCGTGCTTCGTTGGCCAGCGTTTATTCACCTCCGCCTTGAGCAGCTCGATTTGCCTCTCGGCCTCTAGCTTATTCAGAACCGTTTCAGTCGCCTCGGCAACATCCTCGTCCCCGGACCAGGAGGATCTGAGCATCTTTCGCTTCTTGGGCTTCGGATCTTTCTCGGCATGGCCCAGGAGCTGATCAACGGCTCCATAGATGTCACGGAGGTTAGATGCGTTCTCCATCAGCCCCTTGATAGAGGATACCCCCGCCGTTAAGGCGGTCAGCGTCAGCGGGTCCAACTGAGATCATTCCGGCTTTGAGGTTTGCTTAATCACGGCTAGGTCCACCTCAAGACCACGCCACTGACGCGTACTTCCTTCGTATTGAGGGTTTTCACGCGGTATTTCATCGAAGTTCCAGAAGGCTGACCTGAGATGTCACAGGTGCCCTCATAATTGATGAAGCCGCCGTTTGTTGCACCAGCCGTTAGTGTAGCCGTTGTCCAGTTGGTTCCACCGTCGCGGGAGATTTCGGCGGTTAGATCGGTGTTCACTGTGACGGCATCAACCGGGTCGGCCTGAACCGTGATGAAGCCGTTGCTTGGCGCTGATGAGGCGGTCAGGCCACTGTTGATGAGGGTCATGTTGTCTGTCGTCAGTTGCTTAGACATCCGAATTATGTTTATCGCAATGACGTTTGATCCGTCCCAAGAGTCCATCTCCAGACGCCAATATCGGTGCGAACCGGCACTTGACCATGACTGGGTATAGTCCATTGATGCGTTGCTCTGTGTGAAGTTAAACGTCGCGGCATGAGTCCAGCTAGAATTGTCATCTGAGTACGCCCAAGCGCCAACCCGTGATCCAGCGTAGGTTGTTGATCCCGTCTGCCAAAAGCCCTTGATAATGTCTTGCGCGTTGCCAGAGCCAAAGTCGATAGCGAACCACCAGTTACTGGTGCTGTTTGCTAATTGGACTTGTTCAGGGTTTACGCTAGTCGTAGAGGTACTAAGCGCATGGGCAACTGAACCCCATGTCGTGCTGTCGTCGGACACGACATCTTCGCCTTCAGGGTTGTGATAGTAGTCATTAGTCGCGTCGTAAGTTGCGTTGGTTTTCGTAGCCAGGGTGTCAGAGTCAAACGGATCTGCTTGCCCATTTGGAAAGTTCAACGCAGCGCCTTTGACGTCGGCTATTTCAAGCGCCAGTGCGCGAATGTCCTTATCGGTGGGCAAGCCCGCTGTCTTCGCCGACGTTACGGCTCCATCCCTGAGCATAGCCGTCGTGACGCTGTCCGCCGCCTTTAAAGTCTTTAAGAACTGGCCCATCAGGTGATCTCCAAGACCGAGAGGGTGCAGTCGAGGGAACTCGCATTCTCGGAATTGATCTGGAGGACGTTCCCAGTCTCCAAGACCAGCTTGCCTTGAATGGGATTGAGACTGTCGTTGACCGGCACCGAGAACTGATTGGCGATGTTGGAGATCTCGGTGGATAGGCTGACCAGCCCGGCGGTGTCTGACGTGGAGCCTTCGTCCGACCCGGTGTTCGCGTAAGTGAAGGCCGTGGTGCTTGTGACCGTAATGGTCACGTTCTCCCCGTTATAGCCCGTGCCGCCAAGGTTCTGAATTGTCACCACTTTGCCAGTCGTCAGGCCGTGAGCCGAGCCGGTCGTGATGGTCGCCACGTTGCTGGCCCTGGATCGGGTGGCCGTTGCTCGACCCGCCGTGTCCATGGTCCGCACTGTCGTGTGCGACGCCGTCGAGGCATGGACATTGGCCACGCTCATGCCGATCACGATCGCCGTCGTTCCCGCCGGGCACGTGTAGATCGTGTCGAAGGTCGTTTGGGTTACCGGGCTTTTGACGACCCGTTGAAAAGTTTCAGCCATCGTCAGCCTCCTAGAGCTAAGACCAGACCTATCGACGCCCCGCTGGACGCCTTGTTGCCGATCTGGGTCAAAAGTTGAAATCGATCGTTCGTTGCCTCGTATCCCACGAGGTAGATGCCGCCAGCTTTGAGATCTCCGGCGGCCAGGGCGACGTCACTATTTTTGACGACGGCCTTCGCGCCGACGCTGTCGACGTTGAGCGTCACCACTCCCGTGTTTGTACCGCCAGCCTCGAAGCCGAAGAGCATCCCTTGGGCGTAAGCCGTCAGGCTCAAGCCACTCGTCAGGGTCACCGTGTCAGTACCGCTGGAGATCTTCACGCCGCCGAAGAGGTCACGCCACGCGGCCAGTGCGGCGAGAGTAGCCCTCGCACTGTCATTGACCGTTGATGGGGCTTGGCCCTCGGCCCAGTTAATGGCCCCTTGGCTGGCGTTTGAACTTGCCGTCGTCGACCAATCGTAGAAGCTCGCCATTAGGGCATCCTCTCGTCTATCTCTTGTTGAACTGTTGGGGCCGCTGTACCGGCTATCGGGGCCGTCATGAGCGGTTGGGAGGTGCGCGGCGTCGCCTGGGACGTCGCCTTCATCGCGTCGCTGATGTCGACAAAAGTCCGGCGGTAGTTATTGAGGGGCCCGAAGAGCATGCCATACTTATCGAGCATGGAGCCTATGAACGTGTATGCCGAACCTGACGGATTGCGGATCATTTCCGCTGGAAGGGTCGGGGCGACGTTCTGAACAAAGCCCTCGATATTCTTGATCTCGGGTTCAGAAAACAGGGTCTTCGCAATCGTCTTATTTTTGAGAAAATTCTCAGTGAACTGTTTGACGATCGCCGTCCGCGTTACCGGCGTGTCGCCCTTCTTGGGGATGACAAAGGTCCGAAACAAAAACGCATCTTTGAGCGAGGCCACTTCGGGGCTGTCTTTCCCAAACTCCTTTATGATCCGCTGCATGACGTTTCTGGCTCGGGCTGAGTTGTCGATCTTTGAGACGCCAAAGATAGCCTTGACTACGTCCTCCGGTGTGCTTCGCATTGGGTCGAGAATTTTCTCCATGATCGCCGTCGCCGGATCTTTCTTATTGCCTCCAGCAAACCCGCTGTAACGACGCCATGCCGTTCGCGCTTTTTTCACGGCGGCAATGGTCGCGGCGTCACCGGTGATAAGCCCCGAGGTGATCGCATCATCGATGCCCTCGTCGAGCTGCGCGATGACCTGTTTGATCAACCTCGCCTCGTTGCCTTTGGGATTGGCGTCATAGGCGAGCCTGTAGTCGGTGTTAAAAGACTGCCTGACACTCTCCAGGCGCTTGAAGTTCTGATCCTTGAACCTTGGGTTCGTGGCCGTCTTCTGAAGCCGGTTCAGATAACCCATCACGCTCTTCAGATGCGGCATATGCTCCATCTGCCGACCGGCCACGTCGTTGTCTCTCGGCACTTGTTTCATTCGAGCGATAAAGTTGAGGACGCCCTCTCGGGTAACAATGGCTGGTTGCTCCGCCGACATCTTCGCCGCCGACGTAAAGGCCGCGTCGGCTTCGCCTTTCAGTTGGGCCGCCCGATCGATCAGGCTCTCCTGTGTCCGTTGGCCTATGTCCGTCATCGTTCCGGGTTCATACCCGGACCGCCCCGGCTGAAGCCCGGCGGCGTCGTCTCGAATACCCGCGAGCTGACGGTTGTCGAAGTCGGCCACCCTCCTGTTTGCGGCTCCCCCTTCTGGGGTGTTCCTGAGTAAGTCCTCCCGATTGAGCTGGGCCGGATTTTGCGTCCTCTGGCCTTGCGTCAGAGGGTATCGGGATTGCGCCAAGCCGGAGCTGTCGACAACCGCTCCGACAGCCTCTTCAGCGGCCTGTGCCGCTTGAGGTACGACCGGTGCAACCGGTGTCATCGCCGGTTGCCTCGCGGTGCCGGTCAGCCGACCGGCGATCTGTGGGTACTTCTCCGCAAGCCTTTGACCCAACGCCTCCATGCCGCGTCGCATGGGCGGGCCGACACGGCTGGTGACAGGCTCGACGATATACTTGCCCACGTATGGCATGGCCGCCTCGGCGACGGTTCCAGTTCCGGTCTCGAACGCGAGTTGCATTGGGTCGATGCTCGGCTTGCCACCGGCCTGGATGACGCCTGATTGCTGCGCGGCACTCGTCGCTGCGTACCCCGGCAGCGCCCTTAAAACTTTGTTGACTATCCCCACCCCTCCGGCAGCCAGCTTGCTCGCTGGCATGAATTGCACGGCCTGGGCCGCGACGTCGGTCGCGTCAGCGCCGGAGATCCCCGGCTTGTTGACGTAGTAGGGCTTGTCCTTCCAGACGACAATCGGGTTATTGAACCTATCCGTCGTAACCTTACTCAGGCGTTTATCGCCAGCAAAATGGTTCGCGATAATCTTGGCCTTTTCCATTGGGTTCACGGTCAGGCCGGTCTTGAGCGTCGGCATAATGCTCTCGAAGAAACCCAAGTCCTCCGACGGTATCTCGGTGATCTCGGGGATGTCTGGGAACTCTAAACCCTCCGGCGTAGGCTCGGCTTTCTCTGGCTTTTGCGCCTGGGGGCCAAGCGGCACGGCTTTGGGCTTTTTCGCTAGGCTGCCTTCGAGCTTGGTCTCGCCGTCCAGGTTCAGGGGTACTGCTTTTCCCATGTTCTTTCCCTATGGCTGGATGAAGAAGGTTTGGGGTTTCTGGCCGCGTGTGACCTTTCCGATCGTCACGACCTTCCCGACTGCACGGGGATCTGCCTCGGCTTCGGCCACCGTCTTGTAGTTGGGGATCAATGGTCCGACCCTTGGGTCATCGTCTAATCGTCTCGCGGTCTCTTTCCAGGCCTCTACCGTGTCGACTTTATCCAGCCCCTGTCGGGCTTGCTCTCTAATGACTTGGTAGTAGACCTGATCTCCGATCAGCTCGCGCTGCATACGTCTCATAATCAGCGCGTTACCTGCGGGTTTATTCTTCAGACCGGGAACGATGCCCTTGTAGATGTCAAAGTCCTTATCAGTCATCGGACCCATACCCTCGCCATGCTGTGCCAGGGCTAGGCTGCTACCGAGAGAGTTGATGGCTTGTTGGATTGGTATGTCTTTATCGTGGAATCCGAATGCGTCGAATACTTCCCTAATCGGGAGCGACGCGTCCTGTAGTCTGCCCGTCGGAGCTTGGGCCGCCAGGAGCGTACTCATACTCGATAGGTTTGCTAGTTTTCTACCCGCTGACGCCGCCCCAGTGGCTGCGCTTTTGAACTCCTCGGAACCCACACCCTTCAGCGTAAGCAGTGGGTCGGTCTGCATCGCGATGGTGGTCGCGGGTTTGCTTAAGTTTTGGATACCAATATCGTACTGAGCCGGGGTTATACGTTTCGCCAATAAATCGGCTTGTAATTTAGCGATGGCGGATTGAGGCGTTTGCGTTTTTATATGTGCCGCGAGCAATTTCGGATCGACAGCCCCGCTTAGTCCATATGTTGCGGCTAACGCTTGGTTACCTTGCAACATCTTTTTCTTCTGATCGTGTTCCCAGGCAGATCTTGCCGCCGCTGTCTTAGCCGCTGCACGTTTCGTCGCCATGTCCTGGAGCTGAAGCCGCCGTGTCATATCCTGGTTGTACGCTTGCATGCCAGCCTGACCAGCGGTGCCGATGGCTTGGCCCAAGGTCGTCGGCGTGGTAGTCCAGCCGCTGTTAGCCAGGAGGTTTAGACCGGCTTGCATCATAGCCGGGGTCCGCGCCTGATCGGCTTGGGCTTGGGTAAGGAGGTTCGCTCCGACGAACGGGTTCGATGCGGGTGTCCCGCTGCCCAACATGCCGAGGAAATTTTTGATCGTACTCATCAGAACGCTCCCAACAGGCCACCGCCCAGCGCACCGAGCATTGGGTTAAAGCCAGCCATCTTTGCGAGGGACGCTCCGCCCAGGCCGCCGCCTAAGATCCCGGCACCTCGATTGCGGTACAGCGGTGTCGTCGATTGCGTCGTGCCGCCCCAGTTTCCACCGGCCACAAGAGCCGCATAATCAGCCAGCTTCTGACCGCCAATATTCTGGTCGAAGTTGTATCTGTTCATCGCGTCCTGGAGATAGTCGGCTTGCTTTGCCTCACGCATGTCACCGACGCCCGCTAGTTGCTGCGCGTCCAGGTAGTCATTCTGCGAATACTGGGGTGCCATTAAGGCAGCCGCGTTTTGGTTGGCCCTTTCTGTTGCATAATTTTGGAAGGCAAGCTTGCCGCCCGTGTCGGATAAGGCCCGAGCGAAGGTATCGTCGGCGGTGTTCCTGGCGTTCGCGAAGGCGTTCGAGCCAAAGCGGCCAGCCTGATTGAAACTGGCATTTATCCCAGGCGTGATCTCCGAGCTGTATTGCTCGACCATCGGGCGGACTTGCGCCTCGAAGGCTCCTTCAAAGAAGGGACTGCCGCTCAGATAATCCCCGGCAAGCGTCTTCTGGAAAACGTCCTTACCCGCGTCCTGGATCGCTGACCCAGACAAGGCGCGATTGCGGATCATGTTGAGGGCTTGCTCGGTGTCGGGTGAGAAATCGACGACCGTGCTTTCAGGATAATACTCCGGCTGGCTGGAGTTGTATCGCTCCTGCGCTTGTTGAAAGATGTCCTTCAGATAGTCCTGTTGGGGCCCCCACGGCTCCGACTTGGTGCTTTGCACCTGGGTCCGCTCGGATGTTCCACCACCTTTACTCATCGCCTAGCTCCTTGTGCATCCACGTACACGTCTCCTGATAATCATCGAGTGCGCGAAGCCAGCCCTTACGACCGGCTATCTCGACCCGACCGGCCCCAATGTCTTTGGCCCAGTTGCAGATGTTTCGTTCGACCTTCTTCAGCTCGTCGAGCTGACCTCC
>MPLT02213803.1_pt1 | contig 36607 bp, 34 predicted proteins | sample 1617391 | NCBI WGS metagenome assembly MPLT02 (sample SAMN05944800, study PRJNA350692) | marine metagenome | biome: marine; feature: ODZ; material: water; isolation source: 70 m water sample filtered on 0.2 um supor filter | place: Pacific Ocean | collected 2012-04-08 | depth 70m m
CTTGAATCTATTATTGAAGGATTTTTTGCTCGTATTTTCAAAAGCGATCTTCGCCCAGTAGAAATCGGAAAACGTATTCCCAGAACGATCGATGCAAATCGTTCAATTGGCGTGGATGGAAAATTAATTGCCCCAAATTATTTCATTATTAAATTGAGTGCAGCTGACAACAAAAAATTTTTAGATATTCAAAAAACATTAAAATACGACTTGGGAGAAGCAGTAAACCAATATTTAACAAAAGAGAATTACAAACTTATTGGGACAATCCATATTGAATTTGAAACTGATAAGGACCGCCCAATTGGAACCTTTGAAATTGTTGCTTCAATACAAGAAGATAAAGAGAGTCCAAAAGGATTTTTAAAAGATGAATCCGGACAAGTCACTTATTTATCAAGTCAAGTGACAACCCTTGGTCGACATCCGAGATGTGACATTGTTTTAAATGAAGAAGCAGCAAGTAGGCATCATGCAGAAATACATAGAAAAAATGATGGAATTTTTTTCATTGACAAAAACTCCACAAACGGGACATATGTTAATGATCAACTAATTTCAGAACATCATCTAGTTGATAATGATCAGATACGTATAGGCAACACAATTCTTTCTTTTAATACTCATGAATAACGAATTACTAACTATTCTTCAGCTTTGTTTATTGGGTCTTTGCTATTTGTTTTTTCTTAGAGTGCTTCGGGCGGTCTGGATAGAAACACGCGAAGTTAAAAAGAAGAAAATTAAAACCAAATCTGAATTAGTTGTCACAAATTCACTAACAGGGGCTAAACGCAATTTTGAAATCGCTGGAGAAATCACTATTGGCAGAGCAGAAGGATGCACAATAACAATTGATGACGACTTTGTTTCACAAGCGCATGCTCGAGTATTTGAAAAAGCCGACGAAGTTATAGTTGAAGATCTTGGATCCACAAACGGCACTTATTTAAATAAACAACGAGTTTCTTCTCCCATGGTTGTGAATCCGGGAGATTGGCTGCAGTTGGGTGACACCATTATGGAATTGAAATGACAAATCGTAAAAACATTCTGGGACAAACAACTGTTTATTGTGGTGCTTCAACTCATGTCGGCAAAGTGCGTAAAAACAATCAAGATGCGTTTGGTTTTAATGACTATTTATTCGTAGTAGCCGATGGGATGGGAGGGCATCTTGGCGGAGAAGTAGCCTCTGATTTAGCAGTGACAACTCTTATTAACACGTTTGAACTTTCTGGGAAAATAAGGAAAAAGAAACTTAAACGCAACCAATCTGGACTGCGGCATTCCGTAGAACGAGCAAATAATCAGATTATTGAAAAAGCTTCGAACGATACATCCTTAAAAGGAATGGGGACCACTCTGTGTGCTGTCATGCTTGGAACTGGTGAAGATCAAAATCCGGCTTTATTAATCACGAACGTTGGAGATAGTCGAATTTACCAACTTTCGGTTGGAAAATTTAATCAAGTTACTGAAGACCACAGCCTTGTTGCTGATTTAGTTCGCGCCGGTGAACTTACGCCAGAGGAAGCTGCTCGTCACCCACAACGAAATGTTCTTACCCGAGCTCTTGGAATTGAAAGCAACTTAAAAGCCGATATGTGGGAATTACCAATCAATGATGGCGACAAGTTTTTGTTGTGCAGTGATGGTCTTTTTAACGAACTTAGCGAAACCAGAATAATGGAAATACTTTCTGAGGATTCAGATCCACAAATAGCGGCAGATGTATTAGTTAATGAATCAGTGGAAGTCGGCGGACATGACAACGTGACAGCAATGGTTCTTACTGTGGAATCAACACTTAAAAATCAAATAAAGGTTCAGCCTCAAAATGTGGAACCAAATTCAAAATTAAAAAAGAAAAAAAGAAATAGAAAGATTAATTGGAGAATAACTGGATTTTTTGCAACTCTTTTTGCATTAATTGGGATTGGTATTGGGTCTATGTGGCTCTATGCCCATCGGGGCTGGTACGTCGGTGAACATAGAGGTCAAGTTGAAATTTTTGAAGGACGTCCAGAAGGGTTTCTGTGGTTTCAGCCACGAGTTCACGATATAGATGGACCATCAATAGCTACTCTTAGAGAACTTGATCAAAGTCTTGTACTTGAAGTTATTGAGGTCAGCTCACGGCAAGAGGCCGAGGATGTAATTGACCGTCTTGAACAACGATCTGACGGATGAAAAATAAAGAAATACAGTATCGAAGACGTACTGAACTTTGGTTAATTATTTTTGGATCTTTTGTAGTAACTCTTCTATATATTTTGACAAGTTTTGGGAATTCAGCATCGGTTCCAGTTGACTTAGTACCTTTTTTTGTAGTTGTGCTTGGGTTAGGTGTCTTGGCGCATCTAGTTGTTAGAAAGTTTGCTCCATCTGCTGATCCTGTCATTTTGCCGCTTGTGTTTTTTTTAAATGGTCTTGGACAAGTATTTATTACACGACTTTCTCATGAGAGCGGAGTAGCAGATGAACTCCCTGCTCTACAGTCAACATGGACTGCAGTTGGTGTTGTCGCATTTATTTTTGTTCTTGTTTTTATTCGAAATTCAAAAGATTTAGAAACACAGAAGTACACATTTGGAGTTATTGGAATAATTCTTTTGGCGCTTCCATTGCTGCCTTTTATTGGGAGCGAGATAAATGGAGCTCGTATTTGGGCTTCAATAGGTCCAATAAATTTACAACCAGGAGAGTTTGCTCGGCTTGCTCTCACAATATTTTTAGCCTCATATCTTGTTGAAAAAAAGGAACTTCTTCAAGTAGGAACTCGTAAAATTTTTAGATTTGAAGTGCCATTATGGCGACATCTTTCTCCGGTGCTACTTGCATGGGGGTTCGCAATGTTGGTTCTTATTGCAGAAAAAGACTTAGGTTCAAGTTTTCTTTATTTTGCTTTATTTACTGTCATGATTTGGGTATCTACACAACGTCTTTCCTACTTAATAATAAGTTTTGGATTATTCATATGTGGAGCGTTAATTTCTTGGAGAATTTTTGAACACATACAAGCGCGAGTTTCTATTTGGCATGATCCATGGTCATTTCGCTCAGGGTCTGGGTATCAGCTAGTAGAAGCTGCGATTGCCATGGCTAATGGTGGGCTTATAGGCACAGGGCTTGGAAGCGGAGAACCGAATCGCATCCCAGAGGTTGAAACAGATTTCATATTTGCAGCTATTGGTGAAGAAATGGGTTTGTTAGGAACAGTTCTAGTGCTTTCTTCTTTTCTTTTGATAATTAGCTCAGGCCTACGAATCGCAATTAAATCATCTGACCCGTTTAACAAACTTCTTGCTTTGGGACTTACAACTTTGATTGGATTGCAAGCTCTTGTGATCATGGGAGGCGTCGTTCGACTACTTCCCTTAACTGGAGTAACACTCCCTTTTGTTTCTTATGGAGGGTCTTCACTCTTAGCCAATTACATACTGATCGCTCTTCTTTTACGTCTTAGCGATCAAGTAGAAAATTCACAATCAAATAAAGAAAAATCAATCCGAGAAATGTCTAATGAATAAAAGTATTCGTCGATTAGCTGCAGGTTTCCTTGTTCTTTACGGCTTGCTGTTTATACAAATAAATCGAGTACAGATTTATGACGCTAAACAACTTATTGAAGACCCAACAAATTCTCGAATTGCGATTGAATCCTTTGGTTCTGCTCGTGGACGTATTGCAACAAGCGATGGAGTTGTTATTGCTGATTCCAAAATTAATGAAATTTCGGATCAATTTCGCTATGAAAGAGAGTATCCCTATGGAAATTTTTATGCCCACATAACAGGGTACGTCTCTTTTAATTCGGGATCTTCTGGACTTGAATCTTCTTACGGGGAAGAACTTAGTGGGCGCACTCCAGAACAATTAGCAGACGCATTATATGAGTTATTTGCTGATGACCCCGAAACTCATGATCTTGTTTTAACGATTCAACATAATCTCCAAATTGTTGCAGCAGAATCGTTAGGTTCCCGAAATGGCGCTGTTGTCGTGATGAGTCCATTAACTGGTGAGGTTTTTGCGCTTGTTAGCTCACCTACATTTGATCCAAATTTACTCTCCACTACTAATACAGCAAATGCGAATAATGCTCGATCTGAATTATTAAACCAAGAAGACAATCCTTTGATTTCACGTGCTACAAATGAAATTTACGCACCAGGATCTACATTTAAATTGGTTACTGCCACTGCTGCGCTTGAACAAGCAGGGTTCACCTTAGAGACTCCAGTTTTTGAGATCACTGCAGCGTACGTTCCGCCATTAACTATTCGTCCGATCACCAACTATGGAGGAAATGAATGTGGCGGTTCATTGAAAGAAAGTCTTCGTGTTTCGTGTAATACAACATTTGCAGAGATCGGGGCTGAATATCTTGGTCCAGACTTATTAAAAGAAACTGCTGAAAAATTTGGTTTTAACAAAGTAATTCCTTTTGATATTGCAACTGTCCCTTCTTACTTTCCTACGGACTTTGGTAATGAGCTGTCCATGGTGACTACACCTGACGGAGAGAACACTGAGATTGCGGTAGTTGAAAACACTCCACTTCTCGCTCAAGCAGCGATCGGTCAATATGAAGTTGCAGCTACGCCACTTCAAATGGCGTTAGTCGCTTCGACTATTGCTGGGCAAGGAAACACACCTAAGCCATATTTAGTAAAAGAAATTTTGGACAGTAAAGGCGAGGTAGTAACTTTTGCATCGAATTCTGTTTGGCAGCAAACAATGCAAGAGTCAACAGCTGAAATGCTTCGTGAAAGCATGGAAGAAATTGTAAATAGTGGAACTGCTCAGCGATTAGCAATTAATGGGCTCGCTATTGGAGCAAAAACTGGAACTGCGCAAATATCTTCTGAAGATTCCGAAACTCATGCATGGGTTGTGGGTTTTGCTGGATATCCACAAAATCTTCCATCGGTTGCTTTTGCTGTGTTTGTTGAGGCAAATTCTATTGAAGGAGAACAAACAGGTGGACGGGTCGCAGCCCCAATTGCAAGAGAAATTCTTTTAGAGATGTTTGAAGTTAATGAGTAAATTAAGGCCCCCTGCCTCCAGTGGGCTTGATTGTGGCTATACAATTTATTGCTATGTCTGATCAACAGCCGACTATTTTTAATGATCGTTATGAACTTCATCGTCAAATCGCTCGAGGCGGAATGGCTGAGGTTTATTTAGCGCGCGATCTTTTGCTTGATCGACCAGTAGCAGTAAAGGTTTTATTTGACGAATTCGCTCATGATGCAAATTTTGTTGAAAGATTTCGACGCGAAGCGCAAGCTGCCGCAAATCTTAATCACCCAAATATTGTTAGTGTTTACGACTGGGGAGAACAGCAAGGAACCTACTTCATCGTTATGGAATACGTTGAAGGCCGGAGTCTCGCAGACATTCTTAAAACAGAAGGACCGTTGCATCCAGATAGAGCAGCAGAAATCGCAGTTGATATTTCTGCAGCATTAGGGTTTGCACATCGAAATGGGCTTATTCATCGCGATATCAAACCCGGAAACGTACTTGTATCTCCAAACGGCCAAATAAAAGTAGCTGATTTCGGTATAGCTACTGCTATGTCTCCTGGGCAAAATGAATTAACACAGGCTGGCACTGTAATGGGGACCGCAACTTATTTTTCTCCTGAACAAGCCCAAGGACATCAAATAGATCCACGAAGTGACCTTTATGCACTCGGAGTTGTTCTATATGAAATGCTTCTCGGAAAACCACCATTTATTGGTGAAACACCAGTCGCAGTTGCATATCAGCATGTTCAACAAGCGCCCCCTTCGCTTAGAAAAGTAGGGGCTCAGGTAGCTGACTCTCTTGAAGCAATAACAATGAAGTTACTTGCAAAAAATCCTGTTAATCGTTATCCAACAGCAGAAGATTTACGCAGCGACCTTCGCCGTTATTGTGAAGGAGCTCATGATCTTCGTCCAGCAAACCCAGTGGGTGTCGGTGGAAAGTCATCAGGTGTTTCTTCCCCTGAAAATGAAAAATTTGGGAAAAATAAAAAGAGACGCCGTGATGATGGTTGGTTACGACTTACTCTTTTCGCAATCAGTTTTGCTGCTTTACTAGGTTTACTTGGATATCTCGTCATAAATTTCGTAGATGAACTTGGGTTTAATGAAGATGATCAAGAAATTCAAAGTGGTTTAGTTGAAGTTCCATCAGTACTTAATTTGTCTCTTGAAGAAGCAAGAGAAACTTTAGATGAGTTAAATCTTGATATTCAGATGGATTTTCAAACAAATAGTGACTTCCCTGAAAATACGGTCTTCGATCAAGATCCCGTAGCAGGAACAAAGATTGAAGAAGAAGACACCATTAAATTATTGGTAAGCCAAGGAACTGGACCGATGGTTTTACTTGATGTGATAGGAGATTCTGTTACAGATGCGCAACGTGACCTTGAAGCGATGGGACTTGCAGTCGTAATTGTTAGCCAAGAAGATCCAGTAGTTCCTCTAGGAGAGATAATTAATCAAATACCATCAGCTGGATCTGAAATATCTTCAGGTGGGGAAGTGTCACTGTTTGTTTCCTCTGGGCCTGCAGTGAAAAAAATACCAGCGTTGGAGAATCGTCCTGTTGCTGATGCGATGAACATACTTGTTCAAGATTGGCAAGTGACTACAACTTATGAAAATAACGAAACCGTTGCCGAAGGAATCGTGATTCAAACTAATCCGCCTGGAGGAACTGAATTTGCACCAGGAGGAACAGTGGAAATAATTGTTTCCGACGGTCCTGCGCCAGTTATTGTTCCTTCTGTGGTCGCACTTGAGGTGACTGCAGCTAATGATTTACTGACTAGCCCAACTCTTGGATTCCGTGTGTCTATTACTTTTCAAGAAGTTGAACATGGAAGCGCGAATCATCAACGAGTTATATCTCAAGATCCTGTTGCGGGAGTAGAAGCTGACTCTGGTTCTTATGTTGCAATTGTGGTTGGTGAACAAAAACCTCCAGAAGAAACAACAACTACAACTACCACTACGACCGAAGCCCCTTAATAAAGTGTCCAAAGAAGACGCTATGAACATGGACAAAGAGACCTTTCTTATTAGTTCGGGCCGTGATCGTCGAAACGGTGCACCACTTAACAGTCCTCCGATGCCAGCTTCAAACTTCTATCTTCCGTCCGAGCGCGTGTATTCACGTAATGAACAGACGGAAACGGTGAACCGCTTAGAAGAGCTTGTTGGTGGAATCGAAGGAGGCGATGCATTGATGTTCGGCTCGGGTATGGCTGCTGCTGCTGCTGTGCTTCATCGCCTACCGGTTGGTTCAACGCTCGCTCTTCCAACGGATCCATATCATGGAGTAAATGGCCTTGCTGAGGAAGGTGAGGCTCAGGGTCGGTGGAAGATTTGGCGTATTCATCCGAACGACACGGATTCATGGGTTAATGCATGTGCAACCGCTGACCTCGTTTGGGTTGAGACCCCAGCAAATCCACTCATTGACGTCACTGATCTACCCACAGTGTGTTCCGCTCCACGCCGCGGTGGAACGATCCTTGCTGTTGATAGCACGTTCGCGACACCAATGTGTCAGTTACCACTCAACCTCGGAGCGGACATTGTTATGCATTCGGCGACAAAGTTTTTGGGCGGGCATTCAGATCTTCTAGCTGGAGCTCTGATTGTCCGAGACGATAATCTTCGCGACGAACTACATCATCGGCGGTTACTTAACGGTGGAGTGATCGGTTCGCTTGAAGCGTTTCTGACGTTACGTGGTATGCGTACCCTCCACTTACGAATGGAGCGAGCACTTGATAACGCCGAGCAACTAGCGCATCGTCTGACGACTCATCCCAATGTTGCTAAGGTTCGGTACCCTGGATTGCGAGACGACCCGAACAACGCGATCGCCGCGACTTTCATGGACGGCTATGGAGCAGTCCTTAGTTTTGAGACTACTGATGATGGTGATCAAGCTACGCGAGCATGTGAGGCTGTTGAGATTATCCACCACGCCACTAGCCTCGGCGGTGTGGAGACCACCATGGAGCGGCGTTTCGTGATTCCTGGTCAAGAGAACATTCCGCCATCGCTAATTCGCATGAGTGTCGGCTGTGAGAATCTAGATGATCTCTGGGCCGATCTAGATTCTGCTCTTCGATCCTGAAGAGTTCTAGTGAATGCGAGTAAGGAAGTTAGCTAGTAAGTCGTGCCCAGCTTTAGTAAGAATTGATTCTGGATGAAATTGAACTCCTTCTACATCAAATTCTTTATGTCTAATACCCATAATTAAACCATCTGTGCTTGCTGCGGTAATCTCAAGGACATCTGGGAGAGAGTCTCTATCCACAATCAGAGAATGATAACGAGTAGCTTCAAGAGGGGAAGGAAGACCCGCAAATACACCCATTTCTGTGTGTTCAATATGAGAAGTTTTTCCATGCATAACTTCAGGAGCGCGAACCACTTGTGCGCCCCAAGCCACCCCAATTGCTTGATGACCAAGACAAACACCAAGTACAGGGACACGGCCAGCAGCCCATTGAATTACTGAGGTTGAAATTCCTGCATCTTCCGGTCTTCCTGGACCAGGACTAATTAGAACTGCATCTGGGTTTAATGCTTCCACGTCGTCCAATGTGATCGCATCGTGTCGATGTACGACAGGATTTGCTCCTAGTTCGCCTAAATACTGGACGAGGTTATAAACAAAAGAATCATAATTGTCTATTACTAATACAGTTGCTCCCACACCTGTAACAGTATCGGTCAGAATCGTTTGATCTGTCGTTTGTAGTGATTTAATGACGTATCCTCGTTATATGGCTAAACCACAAAAACGTCGTATTGAAGGTGGAAGGGTAACCCCAAAAGGAGGACCTTCTGGTTCTCGTTATCAAGCACCAACCCCATCAGGATCGGACTCTTCACCCAAATGGGTTCCAGTTCTAATGTTTTTCTTACTGGGTCTCGGGATGGTAATAATCTTCTTTAACTACGTTGCGTGGTTACCTGGGGGTACTAACAACATTTATTTGATGGTTGGATTGGCAAGTATTTTAGGTGGCATAATTACAGCCACTCAGTACCGATAATCAGTGTTTTTTCTCGTAAAAGGTATGAAATAACAACCTTGTAATTTCCCACAGGTTCATCCCCAACTGTGGATAACTTCGCGCGGAAAGTGAAAATTACTCTTCAGTCTTTAAAAGATCCATGTCGTCCATACAATGACGTGGAGCTTCAGGACTTTCATTGGGTGCAGTAGTCATTCGTACTTCAGTACCACACAAACTGCATCGATAAAGCAGCTTTACTTTTCGAAGTTCCCCGGCTGGCGGTGGCTCAGGTGGTGAAGCCACCAACATTCTTAAAATAATAAATCCCACCCACAGCAAGGCAATTCCAATAACTATTGCAATAAGTATTTTTAAAAAAATAAAGGCGAACCAAATTAATATTCCAATTAAAAGCACACCAAAAAGGCTTTTTTTAGGATCAGGTTTACTTTTAAGCACATATATAGCCTACGTGCATTCACAAATGTCTAGGGTTCCAGTATGGAAATCATCTTAAGTAAAGACCATTTGGCTCATTTTCCAGCTGGAGAAATTTATGATGGAAAATTAGTTCGGCCGTTTGAATGTCCAGAACGATGGGATTACATCGTTGATGCATTAAACAATGAAGGATTTTTAAACCAGTCAAACCCAAATGACTTGGATAAAGAAAAATTATTTGCCGTACATGAAAAAAAATATGTTGATTTCTTAAAAACTTGTTGGGACCAATGGATTTCTTCTGGTTATACCGGGGAAGCAATCCCCACGATTTTCCCAGTGCGAGGTTTACATCAAGATCGTGTACCGGATGACATTGATGGGAAACTAGGTTATTACGCACTTGCAGCAGAAACATCAATTACTTCAGGCACTTGGCAAGCAGCTCAAGCTGCTGCAGCTATTGCTCAAACTGGTCAACAACGGATCAGTAATGGAGCATCAGAGATTTTTGCTCTTTGTCGACCACCAGGACATCATGCGTCATCAAACCAATTCGGTGGTTATTGTTTTTTAAATAATGCTGCGATTGCAGCTCAAGGGATGCTTACTGATGGTGCTACTAAAGTTGCCATTTTGGATATTGATTTTCACCATGGAAACGGAACACAAAGCATTTTTTATGACCGAGATGATGTTCTATTTGTTTCTTTACATGGGGATCCAAAAGATGCCTTCCCTCACTTTCTTGGATATGTAGATGAAACCGGTGAAGGCAAAGGGGAAGGAACTAATTTCAATCTTCCAATGAGCAGAGGAACTGAATTTCCTGCATGGGTTGATTCTTTAGAAATTGGTTTAAAAACAATCAGAAATTATCGTCCTGATGCTTTGGTTGTTTCACTTGGCGTTGACACTTTTAAAGATGACCCGATTAGTTTTTTCCGTTTAACTAGCAATAACTATTTAACTATTGGTCAACTAATTTCTGGTTTGAAACTTCCGACGTTGTACGTCATGGAAGGTGGCTACGCGGTAGAAGAAATAGGGGTCAATACCGTAAATGTTCTTGTTGGTCATATAAACAAATAAAAGTGGTTACTTGTTCTCTTCTTTACGTTTATTGCAGCTTCGATAGGTCAGGCTGGATCTAACATTTGAGTGAAACCGCCCGGTGCCCATGGACCAACAATGATCTGCTCTAACACACCTACACCTTCGTTATCTCCGCTTGTTACTTTCATCAACCCTTGAACATGAAGGTTTTCTAACGCCATTTCATCTATCTCATCTAGCCGCCAAGAACTTGTGCCAATAGCTAACTCGTCATGCCATCGACCATGCCGCCAAACTGGATGTCCGTAACCAATGCCCTTCATACGGAAGGTAAGGATCTCTTCTAATTCGATGACCAATGGCTCACTGTCAACACGCTCTAAAGAAAGTTGACCTCCTGTGACTCGACGAGTGCCGGTTGCGAATTGTAGATCATGCTTTACAGATAGCAATCGTTCAATAGATTCTTCTTCGCTTTTAGGAATATCGGTGGAGTCTTCATAGGCAGGAACAATAAATCCATCCCAATGCCACCTATGTCCTTTTGGATTTTCAAATAGTCCTACATGTGTGGTGTGATCACCCCAATGAAGCGGTGCCCAAAGGAAAACAAATCCAGTTGGGTCTCTTGGGGCACCGGGAGGAGCAGGTTCACCAACTGGACGCACACCCCAAGATCGATCTTTCGTTCCATAAACGTCACTTGGATCGACAACTATTGATTCATTACCAATATGAATAGTTCCTTCCCAATGACCAAATTGGTTAAATCTGGTAGCTTCCATATGAAAACCAATCATTTCACGAGTTAATAATTGATGGTCTTCAGCAAAACTTGTTGTACGCGGAATCCAAGTCAAATCAGCACTAATACCGGTTTCATTATCGTCAATAACGATGCGTAAAGACTTCAATGGTTCTAAAACCTCAATAGAAAAGGGCCCTATTGACATGTCAGCAGGGTCAACAGGCATTCGTCGAGAAGCATGAAAACAATGTTGGACACCATCGTGGATAACACTAAATCCACAATCTTGAACACCTAAATTTGGGTATCGTGCTGCGCCGATTCCAAAAAAAAGATTCCCATCAGTGGTGTAACCATTAAACCAATAACGGTCATAAGCATGCCGGTCAGAAGTCGATGGGGTTGTTACTGGATGCGGGGTTTGATGAATAAAATAATCGTCAAAACTGGTTAACACATCAGCACCTCCTTATTCTTTTGAAACCAATGCAGAGATTTTAGGGTTTACGACTAAACGGTTTTCATTAATAAATACTTCATGGTTCTCCGCAACCGTTTCAGGATCATAAATGTAGTTCACTAACACACCAAATGATTCAGATTGGCCTTTTTGCGATAAATCTCCATCGATGTTGATCTGTTCAAGTTTTGCTCCATTACGTAAATGAAAACGAGCAACAGGATCACGAGGTTGGTTATTTCTTTTTGCAGTTAATAAATAAGTTGCGGCTAATTTTTCAAGATCGGTTTCAGATACTTCAAAGTCAATGTTTTCTTCATCCACCCAACGACGTAAACCTGGAACTGGTGACAAAGTTGAGAATTGATTCAAACTTGGAACAGTTAGTTGAAGTTCGCTTATCACTTGCTTCAGTAAAAAGTCACCAAGGGGGATGCCGCGTAATCCGGCTTGACAGTTCGTAATTGAATAAAAAATTGCTGTATCAGGCAGAAAAGGATCAGTAGTTTCATTGCTTGGTACTGGCGCATCAATAACGTCAGTGATTCTGGTTGCTAAACCATGCAGAAGAGCTACCTCGACAAAAATTAATGGTTCGTCGGGAAGACTTGGATGGAAAAATCCATAGCAACGCCGGTCGTGTTCAAGCCGTCTACGGAGATCATCCCATCCACGAATTTCATGCACTGCTTCGTACTCAATTAATTTTTCAAGAGTTTTAGCAGGTGTCTGCCAGTCAATACTTTGAAGTTCTAAAAAACCTCGATTAAACCAAGATGAGAGTAGATATTCCAAGTCTTTTTCAACAGAAGAAAGTGAAGTGTCTTTAAATCGTAAAAGATCAGCTCGCATGTGAAGCAAAGTATGAATTCCATCAGAAGCAAGATTTATTGATCGGAAAAGATCTAGTCGCGGTGCCTCTGCTGCATTCCACACCCTTTGAGCAGAAATAGGGTCTAGAGCTTCCTGGTAGGCAGTCACAGCGTCTTTTAATGCCAAAACATCGGGTGAGAAATCTTCAACTAGAGAAGTAAAGAATTTTCGTTTCGCATCATCAGCGTTTACCTGAGTAAGAGTGGTGTAACGAGAGACAACTAGTTCTGCCAAACTTCGAGCAGCTGTTTCGTCGCGAAGACGAATTAGCGCTTTACATGTTTGCTCAAGCGCCGCTAGCTCAGAATTTATGGAACTATTCATGCTCTAATTGTATTAGACCACTTCTCAATAAATCTAAATTATTTTTTTGTCACAGTTATGAAACAAAGAGATTAAATTTTCGTTGTGGGTAGAGCGATGAAAGCAATAATTATGTAATGCGATGCGATAGCGAGAACCACAAATAAGTGGAAGATTTCGTGAAATCCAAATTTCGTTGGCCAGGGATCTGGTTTTTGTGTTCCATAAACAAGTGCCCCTAGTGTGTGAAATGCTCCACCTAAAAGTAGAAAAGTAAACCCCCAGCCCCCTAAATTTTTCCAGAGTTCATCAATTACTAGAAGCGCTGACCAGCCGACAGTAATAAATAGAGGAACGGTGATGCGTTTAGGTGGAGCAGGCCAAAATATCATTACTAGTACACCTATAAGAGCGCCGATCCAAACCACTGATAAAACAAAGGTTGCGTGAGAACGAGGCAGCATCAGCCAAGAGATAGGGGTGTACGTTGCTGCTATTGCTACAAAGATCATTGCATGATCAACGCGTCGCCAAAGACTATGTGCTTGGCGACTCCATGTGTGGCCATGGTAGAAGGAACTTATTCCAAAGAGACCAATAATTGAGATTGAGTAAAGCGAAGCTAAAAATTTTGCTTCTTGTGCGCTAATGATCAGAATTGGGCAAAGAACTATGGCTGCTACGAAAGCTAAACGATGGGACCATCCTCGTAGAGCAGGTTTTTCTGCTAAATGCATAGGAGGATAAGACATGTAATCATTTTCTAAGAAGATTGTTTGTGGAGCTGGCGGGAATCGAACCCGCGACCCCCTGCTTGCAAAGCAGGTGCTCTAGCCAACTGAGCTACAGCCCCAAGCCCCTATAGCGTACGCGAAGTACCGCCATGCCACTACGAGATAGAGAAATCTATTTTGAAGATTTAAATAGGACGACCAAACGGCAACTCAGGACACCAAGTAGATAAATAGGATTCGGCCTTATAACAAGCACCAAGAACCGGGCCTTCTGGATGATTCAAAATTTCATTAATTAACGATTCCATGAGCGAATCCAGGTTGTCTCCCATGAGATCACCAGCAACGGTGATGAAGTCCGGTAAAACAATTATTTCTTTAGTTACACAGTGGGCTAAACCTCGTGTAGTCACGGCAAGTCGAGTAGTAGGAACAATAATTTTCGCTTGGATATTTGGAACTATTTCATGGCCAAGAACGCGCATAGCCTTTCCAACAAAAAGTAGATCTGCCTCCGCTGTAAAGGGAGACTCAGATACAACAAGATCAACGTTTACTTTTTTTAACTCCGCTTCCAAAAGGGTTGTATCTTCAAGATCAGTGACGGCAGTTCTTGCTTCTGGGAAAGCGGTCATTGCTGCTAGAACTGCACCAAAAAAAAGAGTTTCATCATTTGAAGTGTCTTCTAGACCACTCACTTCACCTTTGTCTACTCCTTTACCTACCTGAAACGTATAGTCAATTTCCCATCCAGATACTTCAGCAACAAAACCCTCTATTGTTTCTTTACGATTTTCAGGGAGCGAACTGATACCCGCAGAAATTCCTGTTTCTTGTAACTCAAGACAAGCTAATGAATAACTAAACGAGCGAGCGAAATCTTTTGCTCCACCTTGAAGAATTTTTTTGGCAAGACGAATGTTCCCTTTCCCAGCAACATCTGGAAAATCCACCGCTACAAAAGCTGAACTGTCAGAGAGTTTTCTAATAAACATAAATCATTAATCTTGCTCAAGAGCATCAACTACGCGGTCCACTTGTAGGCGCGCGGCATCAATGCGATTTCGACAATGACGTATTAGCTCATCAGCACGAGCAACTTGAGATGCTAAAAGATCCACATCAACAGATTCTCCTTCTAGTGCGTTAAGAATCGTTTGGAGCTCAGTTAAAGCATCTTCATAACGCATGTCACTCGCTGATTCAGCATTTTCTTCTAATGAGTTCATTGCTTTTCTCCTTGATCATTAACTGTAGAGGAGACAGTTCCGTTACTCACAGACGTAATAAGAACATCGCCTTTTTGTACTTGCTCACTTTTCGTTATAAGTTGACCGTCGCTACGTCGAGTAATTGACCAGCCTCGAGCTAAAACATTAACTGGATCAAGCACCCGGAGCCGATGTTCAAGTTCAGTCAATCGTTCGCTTTGGCGTTCTAAATGCAACGGTGCTGATCGAGAAACTCTTTTCGCTATTTCATTAAATGTGTCTTCTGTTCTTGAAAGAGTTGATGAAACAGCCTTTGTTAATCGCAAACTTGTTTCATTTTGCGAACGTAATTCTTGATCTATTAATGCTCGTGCTCGTTCGCAAATTAATTGATTTAAGTTTGAAATCTCATTTACAAACCTCTGAACGTCATTAGTTAAAGCGTTTGCACATGCAGTAGGTGTTTTATATGCGCTATGTGCTACCTCATCAGCGACGCTTCGATCAATTTCATGACCAATACCAGTAAAAACAGGGCAATTTAGTCCCGCGATAGTACGGGCTATCGCTTCAGAGTCAAAAATTGAGAGATCTGCACTAGATCCTCCGCCTCTAATTAATGCTATTACATCTGGTTTATACGAAGAGAGAACTTCTAACCCAGAAATAATTTCAACAACTGCACTTTCGCCTTGGACTCTGGCGTCATACTCTAAAACAGTGAATCCAAAGTTACTATTTGAAATTTCTGTTATGAAATCAGCATGAGCAGCAGATCCGACACTTGTAACTAATCCGATTCGGAGTGGTGGAAAAGTTAATGGAAGAGAAGAATTCTTTTCTAGAAGCCCTTCAACTAGAAGTTGTTGTAACAACTTCTCGCGTTCTATCGCTAGTTGACCGAGAGTGAATGATGGATCAATTTGATCCATAATTAGGTTTAGACGTCCACTTGGAGGATAAAAATTTAAACCAACTAAAACACGTACTTGAAGGTCGTTACTGAGTGTTAGATTCCCGGATTCAGCCAAGACTTTTTCAACTTGATTTCGCTTACTTTGCCATAAAGCCACATTTAAAACAGCGGCAGGAGGTTGTCCTGGTTCATCGTTAGGTTCAACTAAATCAAAATAACAATGCCCGGGGCGAGAAGTCTTAAAGTTAGAAATTTGTCCCTCAACCCAAAATTTTTCTGGAAATAAGGTGTCTAATCCATCTTTTATTAATGAACTTAATTCAGATATTGAAATTGCGGAAAATTCATTCGGATTGACCATTTCTTTACAATAGTGAAAGTTTTGGTACTGCTTTGCATCCCGACAAGTTAAAAATAAATATTTTCTACTACGGTCTTGTTCGGTTAGTGAATTGTTACTAACTTTTACGTAATTAATAATTTCATGGGGGGGAGAATTATGACAGCAACTCTTGCTGAGCCTGTAAGTGCATCTCCTGAAAATACTATTACGACTGTTGCTTCCCTTGCTCAAGGGTGGGCTCAAGATCGCCCTAAACAAATAGCTTTGCGTGAAAAAGATTTCGGCATCTGGCAGGAATACAGTTGGGCGAAAACATGGGACCTTATTCTTGATGCTGCTCACGGATTATTAGCATTAGATATTCATCCAGGTTCTAGAGTTTCTATTCAGTCAGAAGATCGTCCAGAGTGGGTTATTCTTGATTTGGCTGCTGTTGCGGTACGTGGAGTTACTGTTGGCTTATATCCAACAAATCCGGCTGCTGAAGTCGAATACCTGTTGACAGATTGCGGATCAACGGTGCATTTTGCTGAGGATCAAGAACAAGTTGATCGAGTACTAGAAATAGATCGGACGTCTTTACCGGAATTAACGCACATTCTTTATACCGAGCCGCGTGGTGTTGTGGCTTACAACGATGATCGTCTTCTTTACTGGGAAGACTTTTTAGAAATGGGACGTGCGCATCGTCGCGAACATACTGGAGCAGTAGAAAAAAGAATGGCAGAAGCCAAAGGCGACGATGTTATGACCCTGGTGTACACATCTGGAACTACTGGTCCGCCAAAGGGGGCAATGTTAACTAACGACAACGTAGCGTTCGCTTTAACGCGTCTAACAGGAGAAAACGGATTACGAGGCAACCGAAAACCCACCTCAGAAGATCTGGTTTTAACTTATTTGCCCTTATGTCACGTCGCTGAACGTATTTTTTCGACCTGGCATCTAGTGAGTTGTGGGTTGACGCTTAATTTTGCTGAATCAATAGACACCGTTCAACTCAACTTACGTGAAATACAACCAACCATATTTTTTGCTGTTCCTCGTATCTGGGAAAGAATGCACGCTTCAGTTCTCATAAAAGGAAATGATGCTTCGTTATTTAAACGAACGTTGTTGAAAGTTGGGCTTAAGTTAGCTTCAATCATCGGAAAAGAAAAAGTATCAAATAACGGAAAACACACCGTAAAAAGTTGGCTGCTTAATTTAATTGGATATCCAATCATTTTTCGCGCTTTACTCGAACGAATTGGACTCCGACGTTGCTGGCATGCAGGTTCCGGAGCAGCTCCTATTTCATCAGAGATTCTGGAATTTTTTATGGGCATAGGCGTGCCGGTATACGAACTATATGGGATGACAGAAAACTCAGCCGTTGCAACCACAAATCTTCCTGGACGTTTGAAATTAGGAACAGTAGGAGAACCATACGCCGATATCGGATTTCGAATTGATGAAGAAACAGGAGAAATCCAAACCAAACACCCCGGCGTTTTTGCTGGATATTGGAATAAACCAGAAAAAACTAAAGAGACATTCACTGCCGATGGATGGTTAAGAACCGGAGATGTTGGTGAATGGGTGGATGGAACCCATGTGCGAATTGTTGACCGGATGAAAGACATCATCATTACATCTGGGGGGAAGAACATTTCACCTTCAGAAATTGAAAACAGTCTTAAAGCATCAATCTATGTAAAAGAAGCCATGGTCATCGGCGATAGGCGAAAGTTTCTTTCAGCTCTTATCGGTATTGAACTTGAAACTGTTGGGGATTGGGCTTTAAGAAGAAATATTCCCTACACGACTTATAGGGATTTATCTGAAAAAGAAGAAGTAATTGAACTGATACAAAATGTCATCAATGAAACGAATGAAAAATTTGCTCGAGTTGAGACAATCCGAAAGTTTCGGATGATTCCAAAAGAACTAGATCATGAAGATGGTGAATTAACTGCAACTCAAAAACTAAAACGATCATCAATGGAGAACATGTTTAGCGACTTAGTGGAGTCGATGTATAAATGACATCAATTCCAATGCTTTTCGCAGCCTCCACTTTTGACGTATTTGTCCAAACTCTTTTCAAAGCACTTGCTCTTGGTTCTCTTTACTCCATGCTTGCGCTTGGGTTTGTACTCATATTTAAAGCAACCCAGACAGTCAACTTTTCTCATGGGGCGTTAGCGCTAGCAGGAACCTGGTTTTTATCCATGATTTTCATTGATTGGGATATACCGGGACGTTGGCTGCCTGGCCCAAACTGGCTTCATTGGGGTATTGCATTGTTGCTGGCTATGTCAGTAACAGCGGTATTTGGATTAATTATTGAACGATTAACAATCCGTCCCATGATCGGTGAACCAGTTTTCTCAATGGCTGTTATTACATTGGGATTAGAAGTAATTATTCGCGCTATTGCTGATGATGCTGTACGTCTCGTCCCAAGAAATCTTGGCATTCCATGGGGTAGCGACACTTTTAGTCTCGGCGGAGCTTCAGTTGCCTGGTCATATATAGCAGCAGCAGTCATGGCCGCTTTTGTATTCATTGTTGTCTGGCGTTTTCTCCGTACAAGAACTGGGGTAGCCATGCAGGCGACAGCATTTGACCAAGAAGCTGCACTTGCACAAGGAATAAATGTCGGCATGATATTTGCTATTGCATGGGCAGCAGGTTCAGCTTTGGCCGCAGCAGCTGGAATTTTTGCATCAATGTCACCATGGGCAGCAGCGGGAGTAGCTAGTCGTGAAGGAGCATTTTTTGCCTTCCGCGCCCTACCTGCAGTGATCGTGGGTGGCCTTGATTCTGTTGTTGGGGCTTTAGCTGGAGGAATGCTTATTGGGTTTGTTGAAATTTTTGCTGGACAATATCTCTCAAGTTACGCAAATATTTTGGGATTCGGTTACCAGCAAGTCATTCCATACGTAGTAATGCTGATAGCTCTATTAATAAGACCTTACGGTTTGTTTGGGACCGAGGAGGTGCGTCGGGTATGAGAGGAAGACCAAACCTTTATACCTCTTACGCTTCTGAATCGCGGATTTTCCCTACACGAACGCAACAAGTTGGAATAGGTATCGCGCTTGTCCTCCTCCTTCTCATGCCATTCGACCTTCCTATTGTCGATCAAATACCTCTGATTCGATTCCTTGGGGATAATTCATGGCTTCGCATCGTAAATCGCATGTTTATCTTCTGCATAGCCGCCTTAGGTCTAAATATTCTTTCTGGTCTTGGAGGACAAGTTTCTTTAGGTCACGCATTTTTCATGGGAGTAGGTGCATATACCGCAGTTCTTGTTGGAGGTCCGAGCACATCAAGCCTCTGGGGATGGGGACTACCAATCTGGATCTGGTTACCTGCATCTGGTGTGGTAGCTGCACTGGTAGGTATTCTCGTAGCCCCTGCAGCAGTAAGAGTAAGAGGACTGTATTTAGCTATCACGACTCTTGGACTTGTTTTCATAGGGTTACATTTATCTCGGGTGTTTCCTGAAATTGCTGGACCAGGTTCCCTTGGACGGAAATGGCCAAAACTTGAAATAAGGATTTGGAAAGAAGAAAACCCATTTCTTGATTTCTCTTCAGACGGACACTGGTTTTGGTTTGACATAACTGACAACCAAAAAACTTATTACTTTTTACTTGCGCTCTTAATTATTTTCTCTCTCTGTGCAGCAAATTTGGCGCGAACCCGAACCGGACGCGCGCTTGCAGCAATTCGCGATCAAGACGTAGCCGCTGAAATTATGGGGGTTCCTGAAACAAAATATAAAACCATCGCATTTGCAATTTCTTCTTTTTATGCCGGAGTCGCTGGTGCTCTAGCCGCATCTTTCGTAGGACAAGTACCCCCTGAACAATGGGATTTAATCCTGTCTGTAGAGTTCGTAGCGATTCTTCTCATAGGCGGAATGGGAAGAATTTCAGGGGCGCTTGCTGGAACATTTTTTGTTGTTTTATCTCCTCGTTTTGTTGAGGAAATAATTGAGTGGATGACTGAACAAGCGGAAGGAAATGGAACATTTTCCGGTATGTGGGATGGCATCATCTCGCTAGGTTCCGGTGATTTTGGAATCATTTCTGTCAGCGAAACAGCCCTTGGATACCCGATTCCCTATAGCTCACTCGATGAAATTATCTATGGCTTACTGATAGTCGTCTTTATGTTATTTGAACCTTTAGGTCTTTACGGAATCTGGACAAATATACGAAACTATTGGAAAGGTTGGCCGTTCAGCTATTGAACAGCTTAAAAAGATCTCTGGCTATACGCCTGAGCACAATCCCAAAGAGAGGGGAAAAAATATGAAACACGTGTCGAAATTGCTAGCAATTCTGCTGGCCTTCACGGTTGTCGCTGCAGCCTGCGGTAGTGACGAAGACTCTTCGTCATCCTCAGCATCAGCGTCATCATCAGCTCCAGCGGAGACTGAGGCCCCGGCGGAGACTGAAGCTCCTGCCGAGACTGAAGCTCCTGCCGAGACTGAAACTCCAGCTGACGGGGCTGAAGTTGCTTATGACTACGGAGTTACTGAGGACACAATCAGAGTTGGTGCTATCGCTGACTTAAGTGGTCCTTTCGCTCCATTAGTAGTTCAAATAATTGCAGCTCAGACCGCTTACTGGGACCGAGTAAATGAAAATGGTGGCATCGCCGGCAAAATGATTGACTTCTGGATAGAAGACAATGCTTACGATGTCCCAACACATCTTGAAAAATACGAAGAGATGAGTGCAGATGACGGAGTTGTCTTCTTAAGCCAATCCACAGGTTCGCCTCACACTGCTGCAATAGCAGAGGCCCTTGTTGAAGATGGATTAGGAGCTATTCCACTTTCATGGTATTCCGGTTGGCCAGATCCAGATTTTGGCGAAAACGTATTTGAGTCCTACACAAGTTATTGCTACGAATCCATTAACGCAGTGGATTATTTAGCAGCCAACGTTGTGGAAGGCGATGCAAAACTTGCCATCCTTACCTACCCAGGTGAATATGGCCAAGATGGTGCAGCAGGTGCAAAAATCGCTGCTGAAGCACTCGGAATTGAAATCGTTTATGACGGCGAAGGTGCAGTAATCCCTGGCGCCGACCAGACTCCAGTAATTGCTGGTTTGGTCGACTCAGGAGCCAACCTCGTATGGGTCACTACTGGGCCAAGCCTTTTAGCTGAACTTATGGGTGGCGCTGCCGCTGAAGGATTTAGCGCTGTTTGGTCAGGAAACTCACCAACATACAGTTACGTCCTTCTAGGAACAGCCCTTGCTCCAGTGCTTGATTCATCCTTCTACCAGTCAACATATACCTTGACCTGGAATGCAGGAGATGCACCAGGTATGGCAGACATGGTTTCTGCACTAGAAGCAGCTATGCCCGATGATCCGGTATCTGATTCATATGCAATTGGTTGGACTGAAGCTATGGCAGCTCACCAAATTCTTGAAGCTGCTGCTGCAGCTGGCGATTTAACAAGAGCCGGTGTTATTGCTGCAGCAAATTCAACAACCGTTGACTATATGGGTCTTGCTCCGAACCAAGGGTACGGCGGCGATCCAAATGACTACATTGTGCGTGAGTCATACATATTTGATATTCAGGCTGATCTGTATGATGCTGAAGCAACTATCTCAAGTGGCGGAAGCACCGGTTCAGTTCTGATGAATGGTGGCCCATTCGTTTCAGATATCACTGCTGCGCAGGTGTACGACGGCGCTTGCTTTAAAGCTGAATAAAACTATTTGGGGTGGCCGGTTAACCGGCCACCCCAAACATTCAAAATATTAAAAGACCCAGGAATCCAATGCTTGAAATCGCCAACTTAGAAGTCGTCTATAACGAAGTAGTTCTCGTTCTACGCGGCCTTTCAATTGAAGTACCGCAAGGAGACATTGTCGCGTTACTGGGAAGCAACGGTGCGGGGAAAACAACCACGACCCGCGCTATCACAGGCCTGCTAGATGTACACGAAGGAAAAGTTACTAAAGGATCTATCAAATTCAACGGTGAACAAATTGATAACAAAAACCCTTCAACAATTGTTCGCGACGGCATAAGCCAAGTATTAGAAGGTCGACGAATATTCGCTGAACTTACTGTGGATGAAAATTTAACGGCTGGAGCAATCACTAGCAAAGATAAAGCAGCTATAAAAACAGCCCATGAACGAGTAATGACAATGTTCCCTGTTCTTTCAGAACGGAGGAAATCAATCGCTGGTTACCTATCTGGCGGAGAACAACAAATGCTTGCAATAGGAAGGGCACTTATGGTTGATCCAAAACTTCTTATTTTGGATGAACCATCATTAGGCCTCGCACCAAAACTTGTTGCCCAGATCCGAGACACAATTGTTGAAATTAATAAAGATGGCACAAGCGTTTTACTTATTGAACAAAACGCAAACATGGCTTTATCAATAGCTAATTACGGGTACATCATGGAAACCGGAAAGATTGTTATGGACGGTGTTGCCAGCAAACTTCTTAAAGACGAAGATGTACGAGAATTTTATTTAGGTCTCCACGGTGAAGGAACAGAACGAAAATCCTTCAGAGATGTTAAGCATTACAAAAGAAGAAAGCGTTGGCTGTCATGAATCAACCTCTTCTCGAAGTTAAAGACATAAGCCTTTCATTCAAAGGAGTGAAAGCTATTTCAAATGTTTCCTTCCAAGTCCAAGAGGGTGAACTTTTTTCAATTATTGGCCCTAACGGTGCAGGAAAAACTTCAATATTCAACAGCATCAGTCAGGTTTATCGCCCACAAGAAGGCGACATTTTTTGGAAAGGAAACAGTATTAGCGGTCAGCGTCCCGACACAGTTGCAGGTCTCGGTATTGCACGAACTTTTCAAAACATAGAACTTTTCCCGCATATGACAGTTCTAGAAAATCTACTCCTCGGTCGACACGTGCGGATGAAAAGATCTTGGCTGGCTGGAGCCTTATGGTTTGGTCCCGCAAAAAAAGAGGAAATGGAACACCGTCTTGCAGTTGAAGACATCATTGATTTCCTTGAAATTGAAGAATGGCGCAAACACCCAGTTGCACTACTCCCATATGGATTTCAAAAAAGGGTAGAACTTGGAAGAGCGCTTGCTATGAACCCAGAACTACTTTTATTAGACGAACCAGTAGCAGGAATGAATCTTGAAGAGACTGAAGATATGGCTCGCTTTATTCTTGATATCCGACGCGAACTAGGAATATCAATGATTCTCGTTGAACATGACATGAGTCTCGTTATGGACATAGCAGATCGAATCATGGTTCTAGATTTCGGCCAAAAGATTTCTGAAGGAACACCAGAACAGATACAAAAGGATCCAGCAGTTATTGCCGCGTATCTTGGTGACGAAGAAGGCTTAGCGTTAGACACTGACTGATATGGCATCTGAAGATTTTGATGCACGGCAGTTCAGCGAAATGGCTGTAAGTCGGGTAACTAACGAACTCCCACATCCGGATTTAAAACTTTTTCTCTTATCATTTCTGTTTTCACGGACCTCAACCCAATTTGCTCGTCATGTAGAATCACATGTTCATCGTCCATCTGGACTGACATGGGCTGGTTTCCGAATTTTATTTACGGTTTGGGTCTGTGGAAGCATGGAGTCAAATCGTGTCGCACGTTTTTCTGGTCTTTCTCGAGCCTCTGTTTCAAGCGCACTTAAGACATTAGAACGTGATCAATTAATAACGAGAAAAAATGGAAGCGATGATCGGAGAGTCGTATTTGTTGGTTTAACCAAAAAAGGAAAAAACGTGGTTAAAGATGCTTACATTGAACAACATAAATCCGAACAAGATTTTTATGGTGTTCTTACAGACCAAGAAAAAGAAACACTGACTGATCTTATTGAAAAAATTCTACTCTCTTCAGCAGACGAGACTTAAAGATGAACTTGTTTACTATCTGGATCATAGAAAGGCCGGAACGAAGCAGTTGCAGGAAATCTTTTTCCGTTTATTTCAATTTCAAAGGAACCATCTAACACTTGGTTGCGAGGAACATCGCGTTCATGGGAAACATAACCCATTCCTAAAGCTGCACCTATTGTGTGTCCGTACATTCCAGATGTGATTCTTCCAACAATGATTCCATCTTTATAGACAGGTTCATTGTGATAAAGCAAAGGCTCAGAGTCGTCAACACGAAATTGGACTAATCGTCGAGTAATTCCAGATTCCTGCAGAGCAAGTAATGCTTCTCTTCCAATAAAGCCTCCGGGCTTATCCCAGGCAACACCCCAAGAGAGTCCTGCTTCTAGAGGGGTATCTTCATCGCATATATCATCTCCCCAGTGCCGGTAAGCCTTTTCCATCCGTAAAGAATTCATTGCGTGCATGCCTGCTAATTTCAATCCTTTAGGCGCGCCTGATTCCCAAAGTTGATCAAATGCGCCCGCCGCAAACTCAGTTGGTAAATAAACTTCCCAACCCAACTCTCCCATGTATGTTCGACGGACCGCGATAGCTCGGGCATACCCAAAGTCAATTTCTTGAAGAGTCCCGAAGGGAAAAGCTTCGTTTGAGAGGTCAGCGTCAGTTAGTGGAGACATCACGGAGCGTGCCTGTGGGCCGAATATTCCTAAAGTTGCCCAACCAGAAGTCACGTCAGTTACAACAACTCTTGCCTCTTCAGGAATATTTCTAAGGATCCAATCAGCATCTTTTAACTGAGTTGTATACGCAGTGACAACCAGAAATGTTTCTTCGTCTAGGCGATTAACAGTTAAGTCAGCTTCAATTCCGCCTCGTTCATTAAGCCAAGTTGTGTATACGGAGGTTCCTGGCGCAACGTCAATATTCGCTGAAGAAATTTTGTTAAGAACAGTTGCTGCATCAGGTCCTTGTACCAGGATCTTCGCTAACGAAGTTTGATCAAATAGTGCAGCGCCTTCTCGGCAAGCCTGATGTTCCGCGGCTGAATGTTCAAACCAATTTTGCCGACCATAGGTGTATTCATATATTGGTTCAACTCCGTCGGGCGCGAACCAATTTGGTCTTTCCCAACCACCGTTTTCTCCGTGGCATGCTCCAAGATTTACCAGACGGTCATAAAAAGGGGAACGACGCACACCCCGAGCAGTTTCTACTTGTCGGAAAGGCCAATGCATTGCATATAACAACCCAAGCGATTCAATTGAACGGTCGTGCAAATACCGTCGGTTGGTTTGAAATGGTTGAGCGCGTCGAATATCAACATCCCATAAATCCATAGGTGGTCGACCGTCAACTATCCATTCTGCTAAAACTTTTCCTGCTCCACCTGCAGACTGAATACCAACAGAATTGAATCCTGCAGCGACAAAATGATTATCAAGTTCAGGAGTGGGACCAAGCAAATATCTATCATCAGGGGTAAAGGCTTCTGGTCCGTTAAAAAATAAACGGATACCAATTTCATTAAGAAGAGGTATCCGTTCACAAGCTCGTTCATACACCGGTGCTAAGTGGTCCCAATCTTCATCGAGTTGCATAAATGGCCGATCATGAGGTAGTCCTTCTGCCCCGAACGGTTTAGCAATAGGTTCAAAGGCTCCAACAAGTAACCGACCAGCATCTTCTTTTACATAAATACAGTTATCTGTGTCACGAAGAACTGGAAGACCTGACGGTAGGTCAGGAACAGGTTCAGTAACAAGATAAAAATGTTCACATGCATGAAGGGGAATATTCACTCCAACATCTCGACCAAGTTGATGAGACCACATCCCTGCAGCAGTAACAACGTATTCGGCTTCAATTGGGCCAAGATCAGTATCAACTCCGGTGGCCCTTCCATTTGAAGTTTGAATAGCTTTTACAGAAATTCCTTCAATAACTTTCGCACCGTTTTTTTTCGCCACAGCAGCTAACGCCATGGTTGTATCTACCGGTGAAGCTTGACCGTCACTAGGTATCCAAACTCCTCCAACAATTCCTTCAGGATTGATAAGAGGCCAACGTTCAACAAGTTCGTCCGCATCAATAACGTCAATATCTACATCAAAACAACGCGCCATTCCTGCGCCGCGGACCAACTCTTCTAACCTTTCAGAATTGTCAGCAACACTGAGAGAACCAACTTTTTTAAATCCAGTTGGATGGCCCATATCATGTTCAAGGCGATGATAAAGATCGGCACTATAGGCGGCAAGCCGGGTCATGTTGTGCGTTGCTCTAAGTTGGCCAACTAAACCTGCCGCATGCCAGGTGGTTCCACTAGTTAATGTGTGGCGTTCTAAAAGAACTACATCGGTCCAACCTAATTCAGTGAGATGGTACGCAACACTGGCACCAACAATTCCTCCACCAATAATGACTACTTGTGCCCGTTCTGGAATATTTTTCGTCATAAACAATTCTCTTTATATTTTTAAAATCCCAGTTATTACCACCAACTTTGCAGTGGGGTAATGACGGAAGTACGTTACTCCCTCAAACGAAAACCAGCGTGGTCGCGTCTAATTTCTTAAGATTAGTAACAAAACACTCTTAACCTAAACAATAAGATTCGAAATTAGAAAAAATTAAATGAACGACATACTTCTTCAGTGGCAAGAAAAAGCGAAAATAAGACCAGCGCGTATAGTGCTTGCTGATCTTGGTGACCAAAGGGCAGATGAAGCAGCCCAATATTTAATTGAAGAATCAATAGCCCACATAATTGAACCAGTAATTGATTCCGAAAATGCTCTTGCTCAAACAGCTGCAGATAATGGTTTCGATCCGTCTGATCCACTAATTGCAGCTGCTTTACTTGTAAAAAGTGGAAAAGCAGATGCCGCAGTTGCCGGTGCAACTCGGTCTACCGGTGAGGTGTTGAAGACAGGTTTTCAGATACTAGGAGTATCACCAGAAGTAGAAGTAGTGAGCAGTTCTTTTCTCATGGTTCTCCCAAATGGAATGAACCTTGCTTATGGAGACTGCGCTGTCCTCCCTGAACCAAACTCTGAACAACTTTGTTCAATAGCGATCTCTACTGCGTCCACTTACAAGACGCTCACAGGAGAAGAACCGCGAGTTGCAATGCTTTCTTTTTCTACGCATGGAAGTGCCGACCATCCGAAGGTCATCAAAGTTAGAGATGCAGTAAGTCTTATAAGAGAATGCGACCCAAAACTTCTTGTTGATGGGGAATTACAATTTGATGCTGCTTGGGTGCCGGAAATAGCTGCGAGTAAAGCCCCAGATTCTTTGTTACAAGGTGCTGCAAATGTATTTATTTTTCCAGACTTAGATTCAGCAAATATTGCTTACAAAATTACAGAACGATTAGCAGGAGCAAGGGCTATAGGCCCGCTACTTCAAGGATTAGATGGAATTTTTCATGATTTATCACGTGGATGCTCCACTCAGGACATCATAGATTTAGCTGTTATCTCTGCGCTCCAATCCGTGAAACATATGAGTTAATTAATGGCATTTACTGCAGTTGTTGTTGTACTTATCTCCACGGTTCTTCATGCTTTGTGGAACGCAAAAATACATAAAATGGACAATCCAGATATTGTCATCACTCTTAGTTATCTAATATTTGGATTAGTTTGCTTACCGATCGCCATCTTGGATCCACCTACAGAAGTAATTAAATTTCTTATCCCATCGGCAGCTGCTCAAGCTATATACATGTGGATGCTCGGCACGGCTTATCGAGAAGGAAGCCTTGGAGTCGCATATCCGATCTCTCGAGGAACTGCCCCACTTCTTATTGGGGCTGGAGGATGGATTTTTTTAAACGAAGTTCCTTCAATACTTACCGGAATAGGGCTTTTGGCACTAGTTGTAGGACTTCTTACGCTTGCTGGGCTTGGACAAAAAATAGGTGAAAAAAAATCAGTACTTTCAGCTGTCATAAGCGGTTTTGCAACTGTTGGGTACTCCTTAATTGATGCGGGTGCTGTTGATCAAACCAACCCTCTCGGGTACTTCTCGATCGTTGCAATTATTAGTTCAACGACCGTTATAAGTTGCCGCCGTATATCACTGATAAATATTCGTAAATCAATCCCTTCCGGAATGTTAATTGGAGCCCTCCAGGGAGGATCCTATGTTTTAATCCTTTTAGCATTCAGATGGGCTCAAGCCGGTCAAGTAGCGGGATTACGACAACTTTCAATTCCTCTTGGAGTGCTTTTAGCAGGTGAAGCGCTTGGAAAAAGATCCTGGTGGGGAGTTGGACTTGTAGCAGCAGGAGCAGCATTAGTTGTTTGGTAACTATTTTTAACCAATTTAAATTGTAAGAAATGTTCCAATGCCAGCAAGAACTAGAACTGTAATCCACGCTATGAACCCCACGCGTAGCGGCTTAGCACCAAGGTCCTTAATAGATATAAGACGTATTCCCGAACCTAGGCCAAACATTGCCGCAGTAATTAAAAAAGTTCGAACTGTATCTATTGAGTCAAGAAAACTCGTGGAAAAAACATCGGCAGATCCCAGCGCAGCTGCAACAACAAAACCAATAATAAAAATAGGTACAGGAAAACGTTTTTTTTCACTGCCTTGTATCTCGCGTTGTTTCATGAACGAAATCATTAAAAGCATTGGTGCTAACAATAAAATGCGGCCCATCTTGACAACCATTGCTGAATCTAAAGAACTTTCACTGATAGTTGATGCAGCAGCTACTACTTGGCTTGTGTCATGAACAGATAAACCAATCCACCATCCCAAAGTATTCATTTCAATATCAAAGATCAGGTGAAGAATTGAAAAGAAAAGAATTGAAATAGAACCAAAAATCGTTATAAGCCCGACTGCATAACCGGTCTCTTCATCATCAGCTCCACTCAGTGGTTTCACAGCTGCAATGGCAGATATGCCGCATATGGGAAAACCTGCAGCTAACAAAAGAGTCAATGGTTTAGAGAGAGATGCCTTTTCTCCTATCCACCTGATTAGAAAAAAAGAAACAAATACAACGGAGATGATTACTAAAACCCCACTTAAACTTCCTATCTCCAAAATTTCTGAAAAAGTAAGGCGAAACCCAATTAGCGCAACTCCAACTTTTAACAATTGGCTAGAAGCAAAATTCAAAGACGGTTTCGCCCATGAGCTATCAAGACCAATGTTGGCAAGAACTATTCCGCATAAAAGAGCGACTACAGGAGAAGAAAGAGAATCATTTAAAATTTCTAAACGAATAACTTGCTTAGCAAAGATGCTTACACCAATTACTAGCAATAATCCATAAAAGTTATTTTGAACCCATTTCCATATGTTGTAAAAAAAGAGCCGCACCGACTTTTTAGAGATTTTGAATAGAGAATTCAATAGTTCACCTAGTTATTAAACAAAATCGACACCGACCGTGGATAATCTCGTCATAAATAATTTTTAATGGCGGAAGGTATGGGATTCGAACCCATGGTGACCCGGAGGCCACAACGACTTTCGAGGCCGCCCCATTCGTCCGCTCTGGCAACCTTCCATAAATGAGGTTAACCAACAGCACAGTTTTGACCACCTATCGATGCCGAGAGAAAAATTCTGCTAATAGATTTGCACTTTCTTCCGAAAGCACCCCACCTACTACAGGAAACTCATAGTTAAGTCGTGGGTCGGCACCAACATGCAATAAAGAACCTAAAGCTCCGGCATCCATACTTGGAGCTCCGTACACAACTTTGCCAATACGAGCAGCCCAAGCTGCTCCTGCACACATTGGACAGGGTTCAAGAGTCACAAATAAAGTTGCATCAGTGAGCCGCCAATCACCAATGACCTTTGATGCGTCTTGAAGTGCGAGTATCTCTGCATGAGATGTTGGGTCATGATCAGACTCTCTTTGGTTGTGTCTTTTGGCAATTATTTCGCCATTAACTACAACTACAGCCCCTACAGGAACTTCTCCTTTAGAGGCCGCCATTTGAGCTTCTTCAAGAGCCACATGCATTATTTCTATATCATCCACACTCTGACAATACGTTAATTTGACTTAAATTCCTGTTCTCGAGAGTGACGGCCAGGCGATCTGCGGCACTCTAAAGGCTCCGCTGAGAGCTGCTGCCTTCCGACCCTGACTCGGTTCACGGGCTTCAGTCGCACAGGACCCAGCCGCCACACTCCAAAACAGGTCTTGAATAACGATACCCTTGAACGCTAGTTCTTATCTACAGATAAAAATTGGAAGGTTGCCTGAGCGGCCGAAAGGGATGCCTTGGAAAGGCATTGTGGCTTCATTGTCACCATGGGTTCGAATCCCATACCTTCCTCCAAAAATAAAAGAGTTTGACTACGGGTTAAACGATCTTTGACATGAGGACTATGGTGAGTGATGTATGCAGTACACATCGCTTTACCGAAGGTATCGGCCTCGGCGTTTTTCTGAGATTCGCGGGCAAGACCATGTTGTAGCAGCTTTACGTAATGCAGTTAAAGAAGATCGTGTCCATCACGCTTACCTGCTTAGCGGTCCAAGAGGAACAGGCAAAACCACTGCTGCCCGTATTTTGGCAAAGGTGCTTAATTGCGACAAGCCACTTGAAGGAGAACCATGTTGTGCATGTGATTCTTGCTTATCAATTGATGCAGGGAATTCATTCGATCTTCATGAGTTAGATGCAGCGTCAAACAACAAAGTTGATGACATGCGCGACCTCCTTGGAAAAGTAGCTTTAGGGACGCCTGGAAGAACCAAGGTTTACCTACTTGACGAAGTTCATATGCTTACTTCTGGAGCGGAAAACGCTTTACTAAAAACTCTTGAAGAGCCCCCGGATCACGTAATTTTTATTCTCGCAACCACTGAACCTCATAAGGTTGTTGAAACTATACGGAGCCGTTCACAGCATCTTGAATTAAAACTTCTTTCGAAAGAAGAGTTGGAGTCTCTTGTTGAGGACGTTGCCACTGATGCCGAATTGGATGTTGACACAGACGGAAAGATACATGCTGTACGTTCTGGTCGTGGATCCGCTCGAGACACTCTTTCAGCTTTAGACAGAGTTGTTTCTGGTGGAATTATTAGTGACGATGAAACAGTTCACAATCTTCTTAATGCCCTCGCTGAAAAGAATTCTTCTAAAGCTTTAGGAGCGGTAAGCGAAGGGATTTCCAGAGGCCGTGAACCTCGGGTAATAGCTGAAGAATTACTTGGAGCACTACGGACAGCATTTCTTCTAAAAATGGGAGTTCCGTCAGAGGAAATTGGAGAAGAAGAAATAAATCATTCGCTTTCGTTTTCTGATCAAGTTACTCCGGGACTAATTACTAAAGCTCTTGAAGTCCTTGGGGTTGCTCTTGTTGATATGCGGCGTGCTCCTGACCCACGAGTAGATTTAGAAGTTGCTTTAGTTCGTTTAACCCGCGAAGAAGGCCAACAAAGTAATGAATTAATTGAAACCCTGACTGCAAGAATAGAAGAACTTGAAAGGCAACTTTCTTCTATGTCGGCGGCACCTTCTACGCCCATTAAACCTAGTTCTAAAGCGAAAGAAATTTTAAGTAAAACATCTAAACCTTCAACGCCACCAAAGATTCAAGAGGAAAGTAGTTCCCCTCCTGAAGAAAACCCTTCTAAAGAAAAACAAGTAGAAACTTCGGGATCTATTGAGGTGCCAGAACTCAATAGTGTGGTGGCTGCATGGAAAGACATTATTCAAACTATGTCAAAACGGGCGCGATCTCGTTTGGCTGCTTCGCAGATAATTGACATAGTTGGCGCTGAAGTCGTACTCGGTTTACCTAATGAACCACACCGCCAACGGTGCGTGGACTTAACGGAAGAAATAAAGGCAGCATTATCAAATCATTTTTCAACTCCTTTACAATTGCGATTAGATGTTGTCTCATCAAATTCAGACTCTTCGAAACCAGCGCCAAAACCAAAGAAAGAGAATTTAGAAGTCGATACTTCTGGTTCAATTTCTGCAGACACTTTTGAAGGGTCTGCGACTGATCAAGTAATAAAAGCATTCCCCGGCGCAGAAATAGTAGACGAATAATTATGTATGCCGACGCTGTTCAAGATGCGATTGATGAATTAGGTCGTTTGCCAGGGATAGGGCCGAAGTCGGCACAACGCCTTGCGTTTCATTTGATGAAGTTACCTGCTGAAGATGTTGAGCGTTTCACTCACGCAATTTCTGAAATGAAATCTCGTGTTCAGTTTTGTGTCAAATGTTTTAATATTGCTGAAGAGGAGATTTGTGGAATTTGTAGTGACGTTCGTCGCGAAACCGGTCTACTTTGTGTGGTTGAAGAAGCTCGCGACATTGTTGCGGTGGAACGAACAGGTGAATTTCGCGGGCGCTATCACGTTTTAGGTGGAGCAATAAGTCCGATTGAAGGAATAGGGCCAGATCAACTTCATATTTCAGAACTACTTACGCGAATTAACGATGAGCAGGTGATGGAAGTAATTCTCGCAACTAATCCAAATATTGAGGGAGAAGCTACTGCAATGTACTTAGCTCGATTACTTGGCCCGCTGGGTGTAACTGTAAGTAAGGTTGCAACGGGGTTACCTGTTGGAGGTGACCTTGAATATGCTGACGAGCTCACTCTGGGACAAGCATTAGAAAAACGCCATATTTTGGAGGAAAATAAACTTAATGAAAAATAGAAAACGTCTTCGGGAACCGTTGCTGGCCAATTCCGAAGACGTTTTCTGAGTTGGGTGGAGGGGCCCCAACATGTTGCGATTATGTTACAACTTTGACAAAAAAGTAACAAGTAGTCAAATTGAATAGAGAAAAGTTACAAGAAAACCTTTAAAACAAGCGAAAAACATATAGAAAGTGCGCTTGACGCAGCAAGATATAAGGAGCAAAGATGCAGTTGGATCAGATAGACCACGTAGCAATTGCAGTACATGATTTAGATGCCGCAATTGAGTATTACCAGCAAGCTTTTGGTTCTGAAGTTGCTCATCGAGAAATAGTTGAAAGAGATGGTGTTGAAGAAGCACTTATTTCAGTTGGAGAGTCATATATACAACTCACTACAGGAACTCGGCCAGATTCACCTATATCCATCTTTCTTGACCGCAATGGAGAAGGAATACACCACATTGGTTACCGGGTAAAAAATTGTGCTGAAGCTATAAAGGCAGTCGTTGCAGCAGGCAGCAAGGCCATAGATGAGGTTCCACGCCCCGGATCACGTGGAACTACTGTCGCCTTTATACACCCAAAAGGTGCATTAGGTACTCTCATAGAACTTGTTGAAGATCCGTCAGAATAAATTATGGAAGTTCATCTTGTTGACGGAACATATGAATTATTTCGACATCACTTTGCAGTACCTTCCCACATTACAGATGAAGGTATCGAAGTAGCTGCTGTCAGAGGTGTCCTCAATTCAATGATGAGTTTGTTGGAACAAGATGCAACGCATGTTGGGATAGCAACAGATCAAGTGGTCGAATCGTTTCGAAATGATTTGTTTGATGGATATAAGACTGGGGAAGGAACTCCTCCCGAACTTTTCTCTCAGTTTCCTTTATTAGAAGCGGCCTTAGATGCGGCAGGATTTGCTGTTTTTAGTATGAAGGAACATGAAGCAGATGATGCAATGGGAGCAGCAGCAGTAAAAGCAGCAACTGATCCGAGAGTGACCAGAGTCTTAATTTGTACGCCTGATAAAGATCTTGCACAAGTAGTTAATGACCAAAGCGGCATAGTTCAGTTTGACCGAAGGAAAGAAATTATTTATGACGAAAAGGGAGTAAGAGAGAAATTCGGAGTATCCCCAGAATCTATTCCTGATTATCTTGCTTTAGTTGGAGATACAGCTGATGGTATTCCAGGACTTTTAGGTTGGGGAGCAAAATCTTCTTCAACAATGCTTGCGCATTATAAACATTTAGAAAATATTCCTACCAATGATGCTGAATGGGAAGTAGTTCCACGAGGAGCAAGTAAATTATCGTCCACATTTACTAATCAATTTGAAGAAGCACTGCTTTACCGTAAATTAGCAACTTTAGACCTCAATGCTCCTGTAATGGAAAACGTTGATGAACTGTTTTGGGCTGGTCCAAAATCACATTTTTCAGAGGTATGTGAACATCTTGATGCGCAAAAAGTATTTGAAAAAGCAGAAGCTCTTGCAAACAGCATTTCCTAATCAACTGGTGAATAACGCGATCCGGCGGATTTATTTCGGTACCCTGTGAATCAAATGAGTCAATATTCAATGAACGAACGTTTAGACGATTTACGTCGCCGAAAAGAAGAAGCGCTTAATGCTGGCTCTGAAAGAGCTGTTCAGCGCCAACACGATAAAGGGAAAATGCTTGCCCGTGAACGTATTGATTATCTTCTAGACCCTGGATCATTTAATGAAATTGACATGTTGGTAAGGCATAGGGCACACGACAGCGGTCTAGAAGAACGCCCATATACCGATGGAGTCATAACTGGGTGGGGAACAATAGATGGAAGAAAAGTTTTTGTCTTCTCTCAAGATTTCACTGTATTTGGTGGAGCACTAGGAGAAGTATTTGCTCAAAAACTCCACAAGGTTATGGATCTTGCTCAATCCGTTGGAGCCCCGATGATTGGGTTAAATGATGGAGCAGGAGCCCGCATTCAAGAAGGAGTAGTGAGTCTTGACGGGTACGGAGGGATCTTCTGGAGAAATGTTCAAGCTTCCGGAGTTATTCCACAAATTAGTGTTGTGCTTGGCCCCTGTGCAGGTGGAGCGGTATATAGCCCTGCAATGACAGACTTTATTTTTATGGTTCGCGAGAAATCACACATGTTTATTACCGGACCTGATGTAGTAAAAACAGTTACCGGTGAAGAAATAACTCTTGAAGAACTTGGTGGTGCATCGAGTCATTCAACTAAATCTGGTGTATCTACTTTTGTAGGCGAGACAGAAGAAGAAGTTCTTGATGAAGTAAAAATACTTCTCTCTTATCTTCCCTCAAACAATCTTGAAATAACACCCGTAATACCCAGTGAAGATTCGTCTGAAAGGTCATGTTCTGAATTAAATGACTTAATGCCTGATAGCCCGAACATGCCATATGACATGAAGAAAGTAATTGAAGAAGTTTTAGATGACCACGACTTCTTCGAATATCACTCTTCATGGGCGCAAAATATTGTGTGTGGGTTTGGACGGTTAAACGGGCGAAGCGTCGGAGTTGTTGGTAACCAACCCATGGTTTTAGCAGGTGTATTAGACATTCAAGCTGCCGAGAAAGCTTCTCGCTTTGTTCGTACTTGTGACGCTTTCAATATTCCACTTATTACTTTCGTGGACGTTCCCGGTTTTCTTCCAGGAGTAGATCAAGAATATGGCGGGATAATTCGACATGGTGCAAAACTTCTTTATGCCTATTGCGAAGCAACTGTTCCACGCATTCAAGTAATAACTAGAAAAGCTTATGGCGGCGCATATGTTGTGATGGATTCCAAATCTGTCGGTTCAGATTTATCTCTTGCCTGGCCGTCAGCAGAACTAGCTGTAATGGGGCCGCAAGGAGCAGTTGAAATCGTTTATAGAAGAGAAATTGAAGCTGCGTCTGATCCAGATACACGACGAGTTGAACTTGTTGATGAATACACAGAAAAATTTGCAAGCCCGTATGTGGCTGCAGAGAGAGGGTTCATAGATGAAGTAATTGACCCTTCTGAAACAAGATCTCGTTTAATCGCTGGATTAGAAGTTCTTTCTACGAAACGATCAGATATTCCTCAACGCAAACACGGAAACGTTCCTCTCTAAAATGCCAAATACGCCACCTATTCATATTGAAGTTCCTGGAGCTGACCCAGAAGAGATCGAAGCAATCATTCTTGCTTACCAAGAGCTTTGGCCTGAGCCAATAGCTCCAACAGTTCAAGATGAGTCAACGGTATGGAGATTTTCAGGTCGTTGGTGGGTGGATAAACCGCGGCACTTTGGATCTTCCCAGACTAGTAACTATCCCAATTAGGTTCTTCTACAAGGGTCAACTCATTTACTTTCTTTAAATATTTTTCTCGTTCTATTTCAGAACATCCCATAGCTCGAAGATGGCTAGTTAGCCACTGAACATCAATTAATCGTGAACCACCATCGTTCATTAAATCCACTAAGCCAACTAAGGCTGCTTTTGACGCGTCACTTCGTCGGTAAAACATTGATTCACCAGCGAATAAGCCCCCGATACTCACTCCATAAAGTCCACCGGCTAATCCGTTTTTATCCCAAGCTTCAACAGAGTGCGCCCAGCCAAGATTATGCAAATCAAGGTAAGCAGAAATTATTTGTTCATCAATCCACCCTTTTGGGCGGCTTGGGTCAGCACATGAAACAACTACTTCCTCAAAAGCAGTATCAACTCTAATTTCAAAATTCTTTAACGACTTCCCTAAAGACCGGCTTACATTCAAGTCATCAAGCCACAACACACCACGAGGATCTGGTGACCACCATCCCATCATCCCGTTTTCTTTTATTGGCATAGGGAATAAACCATTACGGTACGCCGCTAACAAAGTTCCTGGAGTGACATCTGCTCCTACCGCAACAAAACCGTATTCGTCA
>MPLT02114609.1_pt1 | contig 35545 bp, 36 predicted proteins | sample 1617391 | NCBI WGS metagenome assembly MPLT02 (sample SAMN05944800, study PRJNA350692) | marine metagenome | biome: marine; feature: ODZ; material: water; isolation source: 70 m water sample filtered on 0.2 um supor filter | place: Pacific Ocean | collected 2012-04-08 | depth 70m m
TGGAAAAGATTTAAAATCAGGAGCCTATCTTCAAAATTTAGTTAGAAATTCTATAGGAAATTATAATTTAAAAGATGCATTAAGCATAAATGATTTTGAAAAAATGATAATTAATTAAACTAGATATTTAACAAATTCTTCTCTCGAAATTTCTTCAGCTCCAAGACTTTTTAGATGAGCACTCGGGACTTGACAATCAATCAAATCATATCCATTTTTAGTTAATTCTTTAACTAAATAAATAAAAGCTATTTTACTTGCATTATTTTTTTTAGTAAACATACTTTCACCACAAAATATATTTCCTAAGTCTATTCCATAAAGTCCTCCCACTAATTCCATATTTTCCCATACTTCAACTGAATAGGCATGTCCTTTTTCATGTAGTTTTTTATAAGCTTCCATTAGACCTTTTGTAATCCAGGTTCCATTCTGTCCAAACCTTTTGACTTTAGCGCAAGCATTAACTACTTCCATGAAAGATTTATTAAATGTTATTTCAAATGGATTATCCTTTAAAATTTTCCTGGTTGATTTAGAGATTTTTAATTTTTCAGGAAACAATACCATTCTAGGATCTGGACTCCACCAAAGCAAATAATCATCATTTTCAAACCAGGGGAAAATTCCCTTTTTATAAGCAAGTAATATTCTATCTGGATCTAAATCTCCACCAAAAGCAACTATCCCTTCTTGATCTGCAGATAATGCAGAGGGAAATATATGTTCACTGGTAAGCTGATACATTTTTATTAAAAAGGTAAATCATCTGGCTCATCTTGATTAAGTTCATCGGCTGCTTGAAATGCTTCAGCAGGTGGGACAGGTGGAATTTCCGAATTTTCATCATCAGAAAATAATTTTTCAATCCTCCAACCCTGAATAGAATTAAAATATTTGATTTCTCCTTGCGGACTTTCCCATTCTCTTCCTCTTAAATTTATATCTATTTTAACACTTTGTCCTACTTGAAAAGAATTTAATATATCGCATTTATCTTGAACAAACTCAACCAATAAATCTTGAGGGTATTGTTCTTCTGTAGTTATTACAACTTCACGTTTCCTAAAGCCATTATTTCCATATTCTTTAGTTTCATTAATTAATTTTATTTTTCCTGAGATATCCATATTTTATTTATTAATTTTTTAAAATTAAATAATTTTTAGTGCTTAGTTAAAGGAAAAAAAACTTTTATATTAGATTATATTAACAATATTGTGATAAAAGCTAATTCAAATAATAATTTAATAAGGTTAATTCTATTTATCGGATTAATCTTGAGTGTTTTCTTAATTCTATTTAATACAAATAAAATTATAGAGTATACCAAGAATGAAGAAAGAAAGAAAATAGAACTATGGGCAATGGCTCAGAAAAACTTTATTGAATCTAAAAACTTAGATGAAGATTTGGGAGAATTAACTTTTATGGTATTAACAAAAAGTTTTGAAAATCCTATAATTCAGGTTGATGAAAATGGAAAAATTTTGTCTCATAAAAACATATTTGATGAAGCCTCTTTAGTAATAGATTCCATTAAATTGAAAAGTGTTCTAAAAAAAATCTCTCAAGAAAATAAGCCTATTGAAATAAAGTTCAATAATAGTATAAATCAAAAACTATACTTTGGAAACTCTTCTACTTTTAATAAAATTAGATACTATCCATTCGCCCTATTAATTGTAGCAATATTTTTCTCGTTAATTGTATTTAATTATTACAAATCCTTTGTAAGCTCAAATAAAAATAAAATTTGGGCATCATTTGCAAAAGAAACAGCTCATCAAATTGGCACTCCTCTTTCTTCATTAATGGGTTGGTCATCAATTCTTAAAGAACAAAAAGTTGATAATAATATAATTGTTGAGATTGAAAAGGATATAGAAAGACTTAATAAAATAACTAAAAGATTTTCTGAAATTGGATCCATCCCTAAATTAAAAAAGGAAGATATTAATGATGTTTTAAGTAGTACTATAAATTATTTAAAAAAGAGAAATTCTTCACTAATTAAGTTTGAATTTAAACCTTTTAAAGAAACCATTTTTTCTTCAATAAACAGAACATTATTTGAGTGGGTAATTGAAAACATAGTAAAAAATGCCATAGACTCCATGAAGGGTAATGGAAATATCCTTATTGGTGTATATAAAGTTAATAACGAAATCCAAATCCTAATTGAAGATGATGGACTAGGAATTGAACCAAAATTCCATAGTAAAATATTTTCATCTGGATTCTCTTCAAAGAAAAAGGGTTGGGGACTTGGTTTATCTTTATCTAAAAGAATAATTACAGAATATCACAACGGAAAAATATTTATAAATAATTCTGAAATAAATAAAGGAACTACTATAGAATTGAATTTGCCTGTCTTTAAAGAAAATTTTTAATTTTTTCAGCAATTTCTTCAAACTCATCCTTTGAACATTTTACTTTATTAGTAAAAGTAACATCCTTCATCTCGTTTATTGGAATTAAATGCACATGTGCATGAGGAACTTCTAATCCAATTACAGACATTGCTACTCTATTACACGGAATTGCTTTTTTAATCGCTATGGCAATAGTTTTAGAAAAGTTTAATAAATTTTCATATGATTTAGAATCCAAATCAAATACATAATCTTCTTCTCTCTTAGGAATACAGAGTGTATGTCCAATTGAATTTGGATTAATGTCTAAAAAAGCGAAACAATCCTCTGTTTCAGCTATTTTATAACATGGGATTTCATTATTAATAATTTTTGTAAAGATTGTAGCCAATGGATTTATCTATTAATTGAAAGTATTTCAAATTTTAAAGTTCCATTTGGAACATTTATTTCAGCTATTTCTCCTACTTTTTTTCCAAGCAATCCTTTCCCTATTGGAGAATTGACCGATATTTTTCCAGTTTTAAGATCTGCTTCACTTTCAGCAACTAAAGTATAATTCATTTCCATTTGATTATTCAAATTCTTAATAGTAACCTTAGATAAAACTAAAACTTTTGATAAATCAAGTTGTGATTCATCAATTAATCTTGCATTTGCAAGAACATCTTCCATCTTAGAAATCTTCATTTCTAGCATTCCTTGGGCTTCTTTAGCAGCATCGTATTCAGCATTTTCACTCAAATCACCCTTATCTCTAGCTTCAGCAATAGCATTAGAAGCTTTAGGGCGTTCTATATCTTTAAGATGATTTAATTCATCTTTTAATTTTTTTAATCCTTCTTTAGTATAATAAGAAACGTTACTCATCGTTATATATTTAAAAGAAAAAATCCCGATAAATATGGGATTTACAACAAATATACAAAATTATTAAGTGTATTATTTTTTGCTTACTTTCATTAATTATGGATAAAAAAAGAAGGTTTTACTTTTTACTATCATTTATTATTATAACATCTTGTTCAAAAGAACAAATAAATAATAATCCTTATTTACAAAACATTTCTTTTGAGAAAACAATCAATCTAAACCTTCCACAATATGATAACTTAAGATATAGCGGAGGTTCAGTTTATATACAAAGTGGTGGAATAAAAGGGATTTTATTATTTAATATAAATGACCAAATTATGGCATGGGAAGCAAGTTGTCCTAATCATTATCCATCTGACTGCTCTACAATGGTCCTAAGTGGAGTTCAATCCAATTGTAAATGTGAAGATTATAAATATAGTTTAGCTACAGGGCAACTTTTATCCTCTGGCAATGAAAATAACTATCCTATGCTATCCTATTTTGCTCAAAAAAACGGCAATTCAATTCGAATATCAAACTGAATTGCCATTTAAAAATTTAGAAATTATAATTTAAGCCAAAGGAAATATTTCTTCCCATTTCATATATCTCCATGTTTTTTAATCTTGATAAATGATCATAATACTCTCTATCAAATAAATTATTAATAGACCAACTTAAATTAATAGAATTAAAGTCATGTGAACCGGAAATATCCATAACAAAATAAGAATTAGTTTTAGTTTCAAACTGACTTATATTTTGTTTTTTCCCTTTTGCAAGTGCACTTATTTCAAAAGAATTATTACCAAATTCAAAATTAAATGAATGTTGTAAAGTTACTGGAGGGATTAATGGCAAATATCCACCTTTATTAGCTCTTTCTCCACTTACAAAAGCTAATGAAGTTTTATGAGACAACCAATCTAGAGATGTTTTTTTATTTAAAAAGATCTCTCCTCCAAATAAAGAGGCATCTTCCTGCATATAATTATAAACTGGCATACCTTCAATCTTATTTCCAGAAGGCATTAAATAAATAAACCCACTTAATTTATTATAAAAAATATCCATTCCAAATGTAGAATTTGACGTAGATGTTTCTATTGATAAATCTGTTTGAGAGCTTTTTTCTGTCTCTAAATCTTTATTTCCAATTTCATACTGAGCTGTTCCATGATGAATACCCTCAGCAAATAATTCAGAAAGATTAGGAGCTCTATATCCTCTAGAAAAATTTAATCTCATAACACCATTTTCTCCTAAATTTCTTTTAAAACCTAAGGAGGAAGTTAAACTGCTGTATTTTTTATTAAAATCTGTTTTTTCAATAGTTCTAAAATCAGCTCTTAAACCTATCAAAATATCCCAGTTAGAAGTGTATATATTCTGTAAGGCAAACAAACCAAAATCATTTTTCTTTGCATCAGGTATTAAAGCTTCTTCACCAATATTTTTGTTTTCTTGAAATAAAAAATTTGATCCTAATACCATTTCTGATTTATCTTTCTTTGGAAAAATATATTTCATATCAGCCGTAGTTGTTTTTAGATCAAAATCAATATGTGCCTCCCCTTCATGTTCTTCATGCTCCTCTTCATCATGATCTTCATCTTCATCCTCGTGTTCTTCTTCATGTTCTCCAAATTCTTTTCTATTATTAAGACTACGTCCTAAAACTATTTCAAATTTAGATTTGTTGTCAAATAGAAAGGTGTTTTTCCATGTTAATATAGAATTTGTTAAATCTTGATAGCTTTCCTCTTCATGTTCTTCATGCTCCTCTTCATCATGATCTTCATCTTCATCATGATCTTCATCATGATGTTCATCCTCATGTTCACTATGGGGAATTCCAACTTTAGTTTTTGAATAATTAAATCTAAAATCAGAAATGTATTTTTTAGATTCATAACCTAATCCTAATTTTAAATCTTTATTTTCATAGTAAGTGCTTTCAACTTTTTCTTTGGGAGTTTCAAAATCTTTATTATTTACAACACTTCCTTGAATGAGGTAGCTAAGATTATTTAAACTTCCTTTTACACCTAAATTATTAGTAAAACCCTTATAATTTGAATTATAGTGACTCCCAATTTCAACTTCCATGTCTTCATTTGCATAACTATCTGGATGCACATAAAGAACTCCTCCAATTGCATCGCTACCATAAAGAACAGACATTGGTCCTTTGATTAGTTCAATGTATTGAACTCCAAAACCAGAAATATCCATTCCATGTTCACCTCCCCATTGTTGATTTTCCTGTCTCATATTTTGGTTAAAGACAACTACTCTATTAGAAGATAAACCCCTAATAACTGGTTTTGCAATACCAGGGCCTGTTGTTATTAAAGAAAGGCCTGGAATTTCAACTAAAGATTTTGAAAAATTTAGTGATTTAATATAATTTAAGTCATTCGTATTTAATTTATTTACTTTGACTACACTATTTTTTAGTGATTTCTCAAATGGAATAGCAACCACTACTTCATCAAGATCAACTTGAATTATAGTATCGCTTACTTGATTATTTTGAGATAAAATTTTATTTGTGCAAAAAAGCAATAATGCCATAAAGGCATATTTTGTAATATTTTTCATGTTTTTTATTTATTAATGATTGATTTAATTGATAATAAGAATTAGCAACTGGCTGGAGGGCCCCTAGAATCAAAACCATTAATAAAATTTGAAGAGAATATTTCTATAATAGAAATTTTGTATTCAGCTGTACTTAAAAATTTATATTCTGAATTTTCAAATTTATTAGAAGAATAGTCAAAACTTTTTCTTAAATAATCACATGTTAAACAATCAATTTCAAGTTCATGAAAATGAGTTTCTTGTTCATTGCAAACAATATGATCTTCATTAAGAAAATGATTTAAGCCAAATATGGAAGGAAGGCTTAAAATAACTATAAGTACAAAACTTAATATTCTTTTCACATTGCGAATTTAAAAAATAAATCTAAAATTTAAGAGTTAAACCAAAGAAAAGATTTCTGGTTGCTTGAGGATAGTAACCTGCTCCATCTAAAGTTTTTACTTGACCAGGGATAGACCATGTATCATCATATGTATAATAATATCCATTTGAAACATATTCAACATCAAAAATATTATTAACTAATCCTGAAATCAATATCTCTTTAAAAAATCTATTGGGATTTATTTTATAAGAAACACTAATATCATTTACAAAGTAACTATCGAGTTTTGAATTCATTGCATCAGTATTCCCCATATATTGCATTCCAACATATTTTGACAAAAGGCTTAATCTTAAGTTATCTTTAGGTCTATATGTAACTGTATTTGAAGTAATAAATTCTGGCGAAAAAGAAATGTTAGTTTTACCAAAATCAATAATTTTTCCATCAAATGGCAGTAAAGTTTGTTTATTCTTATTGGAGCTAAGTGTTAGGTTAGAATTAATTGTAAAGAAATTCGACAAATTAACTTTACTGTCAACTTCTAGTCCAATTCTATAACTTGACCCGCTATTAGTTCTTATTGGAGTGCCAACATCATCTAAGGCTCCTGTAAGTACTAATTGCTCATTATATAACATATAATAGGAATTTATATTAAATTTCAATCCATTTTTCATATATCTCCATCCCAATTCAAAATCATTTAACTGTTCTGGTTTTATATTTATATTACTTTCATAATCACTTCGACTTGGTTCTCTATTGGCTCTAGAATAAGATCCGTAAATAATTGAATCTGAGTTTAACTTAAAGGACAAGCCAAATTTTGGATTAAAAAAACTGTAAGCCTCATCAAGAGTCATATTGACTAAATCAGATGTTAAACCTGTAGTTTTATAATCTACATTTCTAAATTGAAGATCTCCATAAAATTCTAATTTATTATTTAGTAAATAAGATGCCTTTCCAAAAATACTAAAGTCTGTTTTTTTACCATTACCATCGTAGTATCTGTCTCTAATTGAATAGTTTTTTCCAAATTTTCGAGCCCATATAACTTCACCAAAATGATCTCCATTATAAGTACTGTAAGAGCTAGAAAATGTCATATTAAGTTTACTGCTTTTATAATTAGCAGATGCATTTAAAAAATAAAAATTATTATCTAACCAACGTCTTCTTATCAAATCCGTTGTTCCTAATTCTATTCCGTTTGCATCCATATCAGACTCTACAATTCCACCATAAGTTTTAACTGAATCATTTTCTCTAAACTGTTCAAAATATCCGCGACCATAAGTATAATTTAAACCAATATTTGTTGACCACCTATCGTTTATTTTTTCATTCCAATGAAATTGATAATGATCTTGTTTGTAGTTGTCAATTTCATTTTCATAAGTATAAGGATTTTGACGTCTATTTTCTAAAATTTGATCTTTAGTTACTCCAAACCAGGATTGGTAAGTTTTCTCATGACCTCCAAAAGTTAAAACTTTTATAAAAGTGTTTTCATGAATATAGGAACCCTGAAGAAAATATGATTTTAAATCGGAAAAAGCTCTTTCTATGTAACCATCAGAGTCAATTTTAGACAATCTTCCCGATAGTTCAAAAGCATCGTTGATTTTCCCTGTACTAAATTTAACCGTATGTTTAAAAGTATTATAACTACCAATAGAATTTGATATTTCAGTATATGCATTTTGAGAAACAGCATCAGTAAGTATATTAACACTAGCTCCAAAAGCACCTGAACCATTTGTAGAAGTTCCAACTCCTCTTTGAACTTGTAAGCTTTCAATTGAAGAGCTGAAATCAGGTAAATTTACCCAATAAGTTCCATGCGATTCTGGATCATTAAAAGGTATCCCATTTATAGTAATATTTGTAGATTGTGGACTTACACCCCTAATACGAATACCTGTATAGCCAACTCCATTACCAGCATCTGAAGTTGTAATAATGGATGGTAAAAAGTTTAATAAAATTGGTAAATCTTGTCCCAAGTTTCTTAAAGATAATTCAGCTTTCGAAATATTGGAGTGACTAATTGGTGAAGAATATTTAACTCTAATAGATTCCACCACAACCTCATCCAAATCTTGTTTTGTTCCTTGTATAGTATCAATTACTTTTTTCTGAGAAAATAAAGTCAGGGGTATTACTAATAATAAAAAGTATATATTTTTTTTCAAATTAAAATTTCTAATGAAATAGGATGTAAATAGGTAGATAACAATTTCCCTTTCCAAAATTACTTGGCAGGTTCATTGGGTATAATCTCAGCCTTAGCACCCCATTTATTTGATTTCAAATATAATAAAAAGTGAAAAATATTTAGTTTCTAGATAATAATTTATCAATTTCAAATATTGCTATTTGCATTCTATTTCTGAGATTTCCAGAAACTAATATATATGGTCTATTGTATTTTATAAGAGCTTCTTTAAAAGCTAAAAACATTTCTTTTCTATTATTCGGTCTATCTCTTAAATCATCTTTAATCCAAGGAATATCTATATCAGTAAGAATATATAAATCATACTTATTTTCTAATGCATATTTTTCTAAAACAGGATCACAAAAACCATTATAATATGTTTGAGAATAAACTTTAGTTTCAAGCAAATCTGTATCACAAAAAAGTATCTTATTTGCTTTTTTACAAAATTCATTTTCTAATTTTATTTGCCCAATAGCAATTGGAAGCATATCTTTTAATTCACAAGTTTTATTTTCTTTATTCCATTTTTCTTGTAAATATTCTCTCGCAAATTCTTCAATCCAAATAGTATTGTAGTATTTAGCTAATTCACGAGATAGTGTAGTTTTTCCTGAAGACTCCGGACCATAAAGGACTACTTTTAGGCAGTCTGATTTGACTTGTTTAAGATTTTTTTCCATGAGTAATAACCTGCAATTGCTATAAAAGTAAAAATAAGATATTGTAAACTCGTAAATGTTAATCCTTTATAAAAATAAAGAGGAATTGATATTATATCTCCAATAATCCAAAAAATCCAGTTTTCTATTTTTCTTTTTGCCATTAACCACATTCCTACAAAGAAAATTGCTGTAGTAAAATTGTCTATATAAGCAGTAAAAGAATCCCATTTATCAAAATAAACATAAATTGAATAGACAAAAATTATTGAGAAAACAAAAATCAAAATTGAGATTTTCTTTTCCTTATAATTTAAGGTTGATATGGGAGTCACTACATTGTTTTCTTTTCTCGTCCAAACATACCAACCATAAATACTAACGATGAAATAGTATGCATTAATCATCATATCTCCTAATAAAATCCATTTGTAAAGAAGATAAACAAAAATTGAAGTAGAAATCATTCCAGTTGGAAAAACAAGAATATTATTGTTTTTAGAGAACCATACACTTAATAGGCCAAATACAACTCCTGTAATTTCTAGAATAATATCTAAAGTTTCGTATTCAGAATATTGCTCAAATAAATAATTAAAAATTTGTAACATAATAAATTATAGTGATTTATTTTTTATATGATTTGCTACAGAACAAATGTATTGTGAAAAATTAATTATATCTACATTATAGTTTTCAATTATTTCATTTTTATTAATTTTTACTTTGGCCTTATTAAATTCATTATTAATGTTTTTAATTAAAATATTTTCTTTAAAATCAATTCCTTGATAACCAAATGCTTTATAAACTGATTCTTTAATAGTCCAAACTTTTGTTAAATTTTCAATATCAAGTTCCTTTATTAGATCTTCTTCATTTCGAGAAATGAATTTTTTTGATATATCTGAAATCTTTGGTCTAAATTTTTCAATATCTATACCTACCTTATTATAACTAATAGCTACCCCACTATAATCAAATGAATGGGAAATGGAAATAAATTTATTATTTGACAGTTTAGGTTTACCGTTAGAATCATAAAAAAGTTCTTTATTAGTTTTAGAACTTTTTAGAAGGTGATGAATGCTTAGAGATTGTTTTCTTCGGCTTGTTGATTTTATTTTTCTAAGTCTAGATTTAGAAAAATTAGATAGATTTAGTTCTTTATTTAATTCCTCTTCACTTTCACTAATTCTCCAAAGCAATAAATTACTTGAATTAATATTTAATGTATTAACCAATGGCATAGTTCAATATATTAAACTATTGTGATATTTAACAATAAAAGAAATTGATTTATTTAAGCTTCGAAGGGAATTATAGAAACATAGGATTTATTGTCCTTTTTCTTTGTAAATTTTACCGTTCCATCAACTCTAGCATGCAAAGTATGGTCTTTACTAACATAAACATTTTCACCTGGTTTATGGGCAGTTCCTCTTTGTCTAACTATTATATTTCCAGCAATTGCTGATTGACCACCAAAAATTTTTACACCAAGTCTTTTCGATTCTGATTCTCTACCGTTTTTTGAACTACCAACACCTTTTTTATGAGCCATGATATAAAAATTTAATTAAGATTTTTTAGTTTTTTTCTTAGCGACAGGTTTCTTAGCGACAGGTTTCTTAGCAATTGTTTTTTTAGCAGCTGGTTTTTTAGCAACTGGTTTCTTAACAGGTATTTTTTTCTCTTTAATAGGTTTAGACTCTTTAGCTTCTACTTTAACTTCTGATTTAGGTTTTGCTCCTTTTTCAAGAATTTTCTCAACCATAATTTGAGTTAAAGACTGACGATGTCCATTTTTGACTTTATATCCTTTTCTTCTTTTCTTCTTAAAGACTATAACTTTATCATCTTTCAAATGCTTTAAAATTTTTGCTTCTACAGCAGCACCCTTAATAGAAGGATTACCCAAAAGTATTTTACCAGCATTATCAAGCATTAAAATATTATCAAGAGTAATTTTAGAACCCTCTTTACCTTCAAGTCTATTTACATATACTTTTTGATCTTTTTCGACTTTAATCTGTTTACCACCTATTTCTACTATTGCGTACATATTTTTTTAATCAAAAACGTGTGCAAATATACAAGGATTGACCACATATCACAATAATTTTATTAATTAATAGTAATTGGAGTAATTTATTGTAATAGATTAATTAATAATAGAATGTAAATAGAACTTACAAATGAAATATAATTGATAGATTTGTTTTTCTAAATTTTAGTTATGAGAAAAATACTATTCTTTATGTTAATAGGGATATGGTCTACTATTAATTTATATGGTCAATCTGTAGAATTTGAACAATACAAATTAGACAATGGATTGACAATTATTCTTCATCAAGATAATTCAGCTCCAGTAATAAACACTACACTTATGTTTCATGTTGGGGGGAAAAATGAAGATTCAAATAAAACTGGATTTGCTCACTTTTTTGAGCATTTACTTGGAAAGGAAACCAAAAATATGAAAAGTGGAGAATGGTATAAAATTTTATCATCCAACGGAGGAAATGGAAATGCTGCAACAAGTGTAGATCTTACTTATTATTATGCAACTATGCCTTCTAATAGCTTAAAGCTTGGACTATGGAGATATTCTGAAATCATGTTACACCCTGTAATTGATCAAGAAGGGATTGATATTCAAAGAGAGGCAGTAAAAGAAGAAAAAAGAATTAGAGATAATCAACCTTATAGTCGTTTTTATGAAGCTCTAAAATCAAACCTTTTTGAAAAACATACCTATAAAAATCCTTTAATTGGAGTTCCTGAACATTTAGATAATGCTATTTTACAAGATTTTATAGATTTTCGATCTGATTTTTACATGCCTAGTAATGCTGTTTTTGTTGTAGCTGGTGATATTGAAATTGAAAAAACAAAAAATTTAATTTCACAATATTTCAGTGAAATTCCAGCGGCTCCAAAAAAAGAAAGAAAAATTATTTTAGAAGATCCTATTGTAAAGGAAATTCGAGCTAAGGAATACGATCCAAATATTCAAATTCCTGCTGTTATAATAGGTTTTAGAACTCCATCAATGAAATCAAGAGATGCGAGAGTTCTAGATTTAATTTCAACCTATTTAAGTGATGGACCAAGCTCAAAACTCTACAAAAGAATGGTTGATAAAAATAAAACTGCTATTGAAGTACAAGCTTTAAATATAGCCCATGAAGATTATAGTATGTATGCTATACTTTCTCTTCCATTAGGAGAAACTTCCTTAGATGAATTAACCAAAGAAATTGAAGAAGAAATAGTTAAAATTCAAAACAATCTAATTTCAACCAATGATTATGAAAAACTACAAAATAAGTTTGAAAATCAATTTGTTAATTCAAATTCATCTGTTTCAGGAATAGGAACCTCTTTGGCAGAATACTTTACACTGTATGGTGATGCTAATTTAATTAACTCAGAAATTGAAATTTATAGATCAATTACAAGAGAAGAAATTAAAAACATAGCACAAAAATATTTAAAAACAAATCAGAGATTAATCCTAGAATATCTTCCTGAAAATCAAAAAAAATAAAATAATGAAAAATATATTTTTAAACATCACTTTATTAACTTTTACTATCTCATTATTTGCTCAAATAGATAGATCTATTCCTGAACCTGATCCAGCCCCTCAAATTAATTTTGAGGAACCCATCTCCTTTGAAATGAAAAATGGATTAAAGGTTATGCTAATTGAAAATCATAAGCTACCTAGAGTATCTATTAATTTGTTAATAGATAACCCTCCTATTTTTGAAGGTGATTTAAATGGCATTGGCTATCTCACTGGAGGAATAATGGGTAAGGGAAATAAATATCAAGATAAAGATAGTGTAAACGAAGAAATAGATTTTATGGGAGCTAGAATGAGTTTTTCCTCTCAAAGTGGATTTGCTAGTTCTCTCTCAAGATATTTTGAAAGAACTATTACAATGTTTTCACAAAGCGCATTAAATCCCAGTTTCACAGAAGAAGAATTTAATCAAGAAAAAAATATTCTTTTAGATAACATAAAGAATAATGAAAAAAATACTGTTTCTATTGCTAGAAGAGTAGAAGATGTATTAGCATATGGTGCTGAACATCCCTATGGAGCATTTACAACTAAAGAATCCATGGAAAAAATTGAATTAAAAAATGCTATAGAATTCTATGAAAGTTATTATAAACCTAATAATGCATATCTAGTAATTATTGGAGATATAAATATCAATAAAACAAAAAAACTAGTAAGAAAACTATTTGGAAAATGGAAAAATGATCCAAAACTTGGTTTAAAATTTTCTAAAGGATCAATTAATGAAATTAAAGATCCTGATAGTATAGAAGACATTTCTATTAATGTTATTGATATGCCAAATTCAGCTAATTCTGAAATAACATTTCAAAATCTTATTGATCTAAAAATGTCAGATAAGGATTACTATAGTGCATTAATAGCAAATAGAATTCTAGGAGCTGGACCAGAATCAAGATTATTCAATAATATAAGAGAAGATAAAGGATATGCCTATGGTGCATATTCATCAATTGGGGATGACAAATACAGTAAAGCAAAATTTAGAGCTACTACATCTACTAGATTTCAGGTAACAGATAGTGCTTTAATAGAAATAATTAAAGAAGTTAAAAAAATTCGTACAATACCAGTATCTAAGGAAGAATTAAAAAATGCTAAAGCTAAATATTTAGGAGAATTTGTATTAGCTATGGAAAGACCTTCTACCATTGCTAATTATGCAATAAATATTGAAATGAATGATTTAAATCCAAGTTATTATAAAACTTTTTTATATAATATCAATAAAGTTAGTATTGATGATGTTAACAATGCAGCAAACAAATATTTTAAATTAAATAATGCACAACTAGTAGTTACAGGGAAAGGTTCTGAAATCATAGAAAAGTTAGAAAATATAACTATTGATAATAATAAAATAGCTGTTAAATTTTATGACAAACAGGGTTCATTAACTCAAAAGCCCCAAAAAGCTGAAACTCCAAATGGAATAACGGCTAAATCAATTATCCAAAATTATTTAAATGCAATAGGTGGAGTAGAAAAATTAAAATCTGTACAATCTCTTATTTTAAAATATAAGGGCGAGGTTATGGGAGCTTCAATTATTAGTGAAGAAAAAAGACTTGAAAAAAAGTATACAAATTCAACTTCCATGAATGGAAATTTAATGATGAAAATGGTAGTAAATGAAGATAGTGCTTTTATTAAACAAGGTCCAAGTAAAATGGATTTGCCCGAAAATTTTCATAATGATTTAAAAAATTTGTTAGGAATATTTCCTGAATTAAGTCTTGTAGATAATCCTAATGTAAAATTTATTGGAAAAGAGACGTTTGAAGAGACTGAAGTATATGCAATTGAGATTAATGGAGAAATGATATCAAACAAATTTTTATATGATATCAATTCAGGTCTAAAAATCAAAGAGATATCTATAACAAATATGGGTGAGCAATCTCAAACTCAAGAATCTATAATTGGAAATTATAAAGATTACAATGGAATTTTATTACCAACTCAAAGGTCTCAATCAATGGGGCCACAATCCATTGAAATGAAACTTATTGATGTTCTTTTTAATGAGAAGTTTAATGCCGAAGATTTTAATTAACAATTAATTATTTCCATTCAAATGTTTCAATGATTTTCTTAATATCATTTTTTACATATGAAATCGAAGGCAGTAAAGAATCGTAGTGTGGTTTAGAGTTAAAATATAGGGATCCGGTTAAAAAATTTGAGATTGAATCTGTCACATAAAACTGAATGTTTGATGGTGCATCTCCGATAAAAGAATAATAAAGCGCAAATACATTTTGATCTATATTATTAAACTCACTAGTATTAATACTTGAAACTAAAGAAGAATTATCTGAAATCTTTTGATTAAAATCATATCTAATCAATTCTAAATTATTCTTTATTTTAATATTTGAAATAAAAATATCTGCTTTTAAGAAATCATAATTAATTTTCGCGTTACAATTAGAATCAAAACTTATTTTTGAATCAGAATTTATTGCAAACGAATAGCCACATTTTTTTGAAATCATTTCATAATTAGGTAAAGAAAATTGATGAGCTAAATACGCTTTCTGTTTTGGCAAATGAAACTCTTCACACCCAATTAATATAAACATGATTATCAATAGTCTAAACATTTATTTTTTAAGAGTAATTTTAATTTTTTTGATTCTTTTTCTATCGATATCCTCAATTTTGAATTTTATATTATTTACTTTTAAAACAGATCCTTTCTTTGGAAAATAACCAAACTGTTCTAGAATAAAACCTGCCATAGTTTCAGATTCTCCTTTTTTATTTTCAAAAATTGTTTCATCCTTAATTTTTATAACTCTGTAAAAATCTTTTAAATTAGTTTTTCCTTCAAAAATATAATTATTGGAATCTATTTTATAATACGACAAATCTTCTTGATAGAATTTATCTTTTAATTCTCCTACTATCTCCTCGACAATATCCTCCATTGTTATTATGCCAGAATTTCCTCCATACTCATCAACTACAATTGCAAAATGAATTTTTAATTGTTGAAATTCACTAAGCAAATCATCTAATTTTTTGTTTTCAGGTACAAAATATGGTTCTCTAATTAATTGATTCCAATTATAATCCTTTTCATCTAAAAAAGGGAATAAGTCTTTTAAATAAATAACCCCTACTATCTTATCTATCTTTTCTTCAAAAACAGGAATCCTAGAGTACCCCTCTTCTCTTACTTGTTTAATAAGTTCATCAAAAGTTAAATCCTTAGAAACAGAAAAAACATCTATTCTAGGCTTCATGACTTGTTTTGTTTCTATACTTCCAAAGGAAACAATTCCCTTTAAAATTTTTTGTTCATCTTTTGATGTTTCACTTTTATCAGTAAGCTCTAAAGCATCAGATAATTTATCAACCGATAAGTTGGTTGATTTAAAAACTAATTTTTTTTGAATAAATTCTGTCATCATACTCATTGGAGTCGTTAAAAAAAAGAAAATATATTTATCCAATATTTGTATAGGTAATGCCATCTTCTTTGAAAAAGAAATAGGATTCCTATTTGCGTATACTTTTGGTAATATTTCTCCAAATAATAAAATAAATAGGGTTATTATTCCAACTTCAAGTATAAAGTTTGCCCAAAAAGGGATAGAAGAGAAATACATAGCATCTCCAAAAGAAGAGAAAAGTAATACTATTGCAATATTTATAAAGTTATTTGAAACTAATAAAGCAGCCAATAACCTTTTAGGCTTATTCCTTAAATTATAGACAAGTTTTAGGCTCTTATTTTTAGAATTGTTTGCTTTTTTAATATCAGTACTAGAAAGTGAAAAAAAGGCTACTTCTGACCCTGAAATCAAAGCAGAAAAAATTAAAAGTAAAATTATTAAGATTATTTTAAGGGCTAATGTATATGAATCTATAAAAAACAGTATAGTAATTAGATTTATTTGAGTCTCCAATATTATATTAAAAAATTGATTTAGAATGGTAAATCATCGGCCTCATTACTTTCGTTTGAAGATTGATCTTGTTGAATATTTTCCTGATTATTATCAGTATTTAAATCATTTTTAGTGTTCAAAAAATTAAACTCTGAAACATGAATTTCAGTAGAGTATCTTTGAGTTCCATCTTCAGATTGCCACTTTCTAGTTTTTATTTTTCCTTCAACATAAATTTTATCTCCTTTTTTTAAATATTTTTCACATATTTCAGCTGCCTTATTTTTTACAACCAAATTATGCCATTCTGTATTTGAAATTTTTTCTCCTGTAGCTTTATTTGTATAATTTTCGTTTGTAGCAATTGGAAACCTACCTATACATCCTCCTCCTTCAAAATGATGCATTTTGACATTATCACCTAGATTACCTATTAACATTACTTTGTTTAAAGACCCGCTCATTTCATTGATTTTATTAGGATCAAATATACGAAAAAGCAAATATTACCAATTATAGTTCAAAAGGAAATTAGAAATTGGTTTTGGAAATGGAAACATCTTTAAATTTCTAATATTGGTTTGATTATTTTTGATGTTTTTAACATCGAAAATCCAAAATGAGTAATTGATATTTTGATGAGAAAGTTTATGTATAAAACTTTTATTTTGATATAAATAAAATTCATTTTTTTTCGAATTAAAAAATTTGTTTTCTTTTAATTTAATTGATAAGTTTTTTTTATCCAATGATTTTTCTGATTCAATTAGAGGAAATTGATATAAATTTTGCCAAATATCTTTATTAATTCTTTTTTCAATTACAGTATCTCCATTTGGAGATTTCATGATTAAAAAGTTAAAAAATCTTTCTTTATTTTTTTTCTTGCCAATCTTTACAGGCAAAGCTGAGATTTTTTGATTTAAATATGCATAACAAGTCTTTTGATAAATACACTTGTTACATATTGGATTTTTTGGTTTACAAACCAATGATCCAAACTCCATTATAGCTTGATTAAAATCAGAAGGATTTTTTGTTGATATCAATATTTGTGCAATATTTCTAAACTCTTTAAAAGATTTGCTAGTGTTAATTGGAATTTTAATTCCAATCAATCGAGATAAAAACCTATAAACATTTCCATCTACAACAGGATTAATTTCATTTATTGAAAAGGAGCTTATAGCACTGGCAGTATAATCTCCAATTCCTGGTAATTTAATAAGGTCTTCATATTTAGAGGGAAAAATACCTTCAAAATTTCCAACAACAATTTTAGCTGTTTTATGTAGATTTCTAGCTCTACTATAATACCCCAAACCTTCCCATAATTTCAAGACTTCTTTCTCTGAAGCAAAAGCTAATGTTTGAACATTTGGATATTTTTTAATAAAACGATTATAGTAAGGGAGGCCTTGAACAATTTTAGTTTGTTGTAAAATGATTTCAGATAACCAAATTTTATAAGGGTCATTTGTGTTTCTCCATGGCAATTCTCTTTTATTTATACTATACCAACTAATCAAATTATTAGAAAAACTGTTTAAAAAACTTAGTGACAAATTGAAAATCAAAATAGTTAGTATTAATAGCTTTATTAAAAGGTGAATTTAGAATATAAATTTATATATTTGGCAACTTAAAAAGTAAACATAAATAAAAATAAGAATATGACCAAAGCAGAGATTGTATCAAAAATTTCGAATAATTTAGGATTAGAAAAAAATGAGGTTCTTGCTACTGTAGAAAATCTAATGACTGAGATTAAAACCTCTCTTAATAACGGAGAAAATGTTTACTTAAGAGGATTTGGAAGTTTTATTGTAAAGAAAAGAGCTGAAAAAACAGGTCGAAATATCTCAAAAAATACAACTATTAGAATTCCTGCTCATCATATTCCTGCTTTTAAACCTGCCAAAGTGTTTGTTGATGGTGTAAAGAAAAATAATTAATTAAAAAATAATATATGCCAAGTGGTAAAAAAAGAAAAAGACACAAGGTAGCTACACATAAGCGAAAAAAAAGAAGTCGAGCTAACCGACACAAAAAGAAATAATCTAATTATTTCTTATACGAACTATAAAAGTTCTTTGAAATGAAGTTTATTTTAGTATTTGTTCATTACTAATTATTCTTCCCGGTAAAATTAAATCCTGTATATATAGTATAACCTATTCATATTTTAATATGAATACTAAATCATAAATTGTGAGTAAAGAAATTATTATTCGATCAAACTCTACTGCAGTTGATTTTGCATTACTTAAAAACGGAAAATTAATTGAGCTTCATAAACAAAATGATGGAAACAAGTTTAATGTTGGTGACATTTTTTTAGCTAGAACAAAAAAAACTATTTCTGGCTTAAATGCAGCATTTGTAAATGTTGGTTATGAAAAAGATGCTTTTTTACATTATCATGACCTAGGTCCGAAAATTCTATCTACAATAAAGTTCATTAAAGGTGTAAGTACAGGTAAAATAAAGAATTTTTCCCTTGACAGATTTCATTTTGAATCTGAAATTAATAAGGAAGGGAGTATCTCTGATGTTATAAGTCCTAATCAATCTTTATTGGTTCAGATTATCAAAGAGCCAATATCTACAAAAGGCCCAAGAATTAGTTCAGAATTGTCTTTTGCTGGACGTTTTCTAGTATTAGTGCCTTTTTCAAATAGAATTTCTATTTCACAAAAAATAGAAAGTAAAGAAGAAAAAAGTAGATTAAAAAGATTAGTTCAAAGTATAAAACCCAAAGGTTTTGGAGTCATTGTTAGAACAGTTGCAAAAAATAAAAAAGTTGCTGAGCTTGATAAAGATTTACAAAACTTATATGGATACTGGATACAACTTTGTAAAAAAATAAAAGGAGCAGAAATGCCTTTAAAAGTACAAAGTGAATTAAACAGATCTTCATCAATTTTAAGAGATATTTTTAACGACTCCTTCACAGGAATTTATGTTAATCAAAAATCCATGTTTTCGGAGATTAAGGATTATTTAAAACAAATTGCTCCAAATAAGCAATCTATTTTAAAGCTACATAATTCAGATATACCAATTTTTGAACAATATGGAATTGAACGTCAAATTAAAACAGCCTTTGGAAAAACAGTAACAATGAGTAAAGGTGCTTATCTAATTATTGAGCACACTGAGGCACTTCATGTTATAGATGTAAATAGTGGCAATAGATCAACAAAGGCAAAAAATCAAGAAGAAACTGCTCTTGAAGTAAATTTAGTAGCAGCTTCAGAAATTGCTAGACAACTAAGGCTTAGAGACATGGGTGGAATTATTGTTATTGATTTTATAGATATGACAAGCCCAGAAAACAGAAAAAATCTATTTGATCATTTTAAAACTGAAATGGGGTCAGATAGAGCTAAGCACAAAATTCTTCCACCAAGTAAAATTGGATTAATTCAGATGACTCGACAAAGAGTAAGACCAGAAATGGAAATAAAAACAAAAGAATTAAATCCAAATACTAATGGAACTGTTGAAGCTCCAATTGTTTTAATTGAAAAGATTTCAAATAAGTTAGAAAAAATCATAAATAATAAAAAGTACGATAATAAAAAACTCGTTTTACATTTGCATCCATTTATAGCTGCATACGTAAAAAGTGGTTATCCTTCAATAAGATCAAAATGGTATTTTGATCATAAAAGATGGGTTAAAATTATCGCTAGAGATGCTTACACCTATTTACATTTTCGATTTTTTGATAAAGATGGTAAAATCATCAATGTATAGTAAAAAAAGCGGCATAATGCCGCTTTTTTTTTGTTCAAAATTGTTCTAATTTCAATAGATGAATAATTTCGATTTAACATTAAAAGAAATAGAAAGAAAGCTACAGCATTACTGCTCTTATCAAGATAGATGCCATAAAGAAGTTATCGAAAAATTAAAAACATATAAAATTAAATCCTCTGATTTAAATCAAATAGTATCCAACCTAATTAATAAAAACTTTTTAAATGAATCTAGATTCTCAAAAAGTTTTGTAAGAGGAAAGTTTAATATAAAGAACTGGGGAAAATTAAGAATCCAAAATGAATTAAAAAAAAGAAATATATCTTCTTATAATATTTCCCTAGGAATGAAAGAGATTGATGAAATAGATTATCATAAAAAGCTAGATCTTATTTTTAATAAAAAATTATCATCTTTGGATAGAATAAATACTATTTCTAAAAAGAAAAAAATTATTTCTTACTTGACCTATAGAGGATGGGAAAGCAATTTAATTTATGATAAAATCAATGAAATATAGTTTAAAAATAAGTTTCTTATTTCTATTTTTTTTCTCATTAATCGGATGTAAAAAAAATGCAGATTTGATTATTTACAATGCTAATATATATACCGTTAATAAAAATTTTAATATTGCAAAGGCAATTGTAATTAAGGATGGAAAATTCCTTGAGGTTGGAGAAAATGAACTTCAAAATAAATACAATTCTAAAAAATCTATTAATCTAAAGGGATCTACTATTCTCCCCGGTCTTATTGATGCACATTGTCATTTCTATGGTTTAGGAACAAATCAATTGGTTATTGATTTAGTAGGCACTAAATCATTTGAAGAAATTATATTTAGATTAAAATCTAATTCTTCTGAAAAAAATACTATAATTAAAGGAAGGGGATGGGACCAAAATGACTGGAAAAATAAAGACTTTCCAGAAAAAAGTGAATTAGACATGCTTTTTCCCAATATTCCTGTTGTTTTAGAGAGAATTGACGGTCATGCTTACCTTGTTAATCAAAAGGCTTTAGATATGGCCAAAATAAACCTTAATACTAAATCTAATAGTGGGAGTATTTTAAAAAAGAATGGACAATTAACTGGTGTTTTAATCGATGGTCCTATGAGATTAATTGACAATGTTATTCCAGAATTATCAAAATCTGAAAAAATAAAGGCTCTTTTAGATGCTCAAAGAATATGCTTTAAAAATGGATTAACCACTGTTGATGATGCTGGATTATCAAAAGAAATTATTCTCTTAATTGATAGTTTACAAAAAAATAAGAATTTAAAAATGAGAGTTTATGCCATGATTAGTAACTCTAAAAATAATCTTGATTATTTCCTTAAAAAAGGGGCTATTAAAACACCTAGATTAAATGTTAGATCTGTTAAAGTATATGGAGATGGTGCATTAGGATCAAGAGGAGCTGCATTGAAGTACCCTTATCATGATGATAAAAAAAACTATGGAAAATTAATTACAAAACCTGAAGAAATAAAAGATTTAGCTTCAAGATTAGCAGATGCTAATTTTCAAATGAATACACATGCTATAGGAGATTCTGCAATAAAATTACTAATTGATAGCTATTCTAAGGTTTTAAAAAATAAATTAGATCCAAGGTGGAGAATCGAACATTCTCAAATTATAGATTTAGACGACATAAATGGTTATAATGAGAAAATTCTTCCTTCAGTCCAGCCTACTCATGCAACAAGTGACATGTATTGGGCTGAAGAAAGAGTAGGATCTTCAAGAATTAATGGAGCCTATGCATATAAAAAGCTATTGGAAAAATCCAAAGTAATTGGTTTAGGTACAGATTTTCCTGTGGAAAGAGTAAACCCCTTCCTCACATTTTATGCTGCTATTTCTAGAAAAGATTTAAATGAATACCCTGTAAATGGATTTCAATTTCAAAATGCACTATCAAGACAAGAAACATTAAAAGGAATGACTATTTGGGCTGCCTATTTGAATTTTGAAGAAAAAGAAAAAGGAAGTATTGAAAAAGGAAAGTTTGCTGACTTTATTGTGATTGACCAAGATATTATGAAAGTTGAAATAAATAAAACTCCAAAAACTAAAGTTTTAAAAACCTATTTGTCAGGAGAATTAGTCTATACTAAAGAGAACCCCTAGCAAAATATTTCTTCCAGGCATTGGAACTAAATTAGTTTCAGAATAAACCTCATCTAATATATTATTTGCAGAAACAAAAAAAGATTTATAAGATATTTTAGAATCTAAAACACTATAACTAACTCCATCTGATCTTTTTGCAGATTTGTATACAATTGAATGATAAATATTTTTATAATTAAGGTTAAGCTTAGAAATAAAATGATTTTTTATAGAATTCAATGAATACTTAGAATAATTTATATTACTCACATAATTATCATCTTTAATATTAGAGTATCCTAAAATAAATGAATTTGAAGAAAAATTATACAACAAGTCAAATTCAAAGCCTCTAGTATTTAAAGAACCTATATTTACAGCTTTCCATAAATCATTTTGGTTTTCCTTAACATAATCTATAATATTTTTAGACTTTCTTGAAAAAATAGCAACTGAAAAATCAAATTTCGAAGTATTATATTTAAATCCAAATTCAGTAGATGTTGCTTGCTCTGGATCTAAATCCTGATTTCCAACGGTTGTTCTATCACTATAATATAAATCAGTATAAGTAGGTATCCTATATGTTTTCCCAATATTAGAATAAAGTTTTAGTTTGGAATTTAAGTGATATCCAAAATCAATTCCTGGAAAGGAATGAAATGACAAATCTGAAAAATAACTAATGGCAATACCAGGAGATATTGTTAGATTATCATTAAAAAATTCAAAAGTATGGTCTGCAAAAACATTAAGTGTCGTTCTGTTGTGATCTCCTAAATTGTTACTAGTAATATTTACCGTTGACAAATCAATACCAAATCCTGTAATTCCTCCTTTATTAAAATAAGACCCACTTAATTCAGCAGAAATCTTATTTGTTGTATGAAGATTTCTATATACAGATGGATTATCTCTAATATATATGTATTCATCTTGTCCCCTTTTCCAATAAAATCTAGGTTTAATGATTAATTTTTCTGATTTTAAAACAGTAGAAAGTCCTAATAGACTTGCCTGAGTTTCTTCATATTGTTCTGTTGCAGAAGGACTAGCATAAAAACCATTTGCACCAAACCTACGTTCAGAAAAGGAACTTATTAAATCAATTGGTGAACTTTTAGTTTTAAAAGAGGTTTTTATAAAATAGTTGTTATTTGTATAGTCCGTATTATGTCTATATCCATCTGATCGATTAGTAGAAAAACTCAATAAACTTTTTACTTTTTCACTAACCACCTTTGATGATAAAGAAAAATTTTTCTGTTTATAAGAACCTAAAGAGATTTCCCTTACAAATAAATTTGCTTCATTCATTTTACCTTCTATCTCCTTAGTTACAATGTTTATAGCTCCTGAGAATGCATTTTGTCCAAAAATTCTTGCAGCAGGACCTTTAATTATTTCTATCCTTTCTATTAAATAAAGTGGAAGAATCATATTGAGTGTATGATGACCTGTTTGTGCATCATCCATTTTCATTCCATCTATTAAAAGCAAAGTTTGATCAAATCCCCCTCCTCTTATATATAAATCTCCTTGAACTCCACCGACTCCCCTTCTTCTAATATCAATTCCTATAACTTGTTGTAATAAATCAGAGACATTAGTAGCATAACTACTTTCTATTTCTTTTGAACCAATTATTTTAATTGTTCTAAAATTTTTTGAAAATGGTAAATTAATCTTTGATGAAGATACCACCACTTCATCTAAAATTTCATCTAAAGGAGGGTCCTGAGATAACAAGATTTGAACAAAAAGGAAAAGTATAATTGAAATCTTATATTTCATAATTATAAACTAATACTAATGTAGTAAAATTAAAAAGAGACAGAATTTAATCTGTTAAAATGATTATCTTATTTTCTTTCATTTCAACAACACCTGAAGATATATTTAAATGTGTTTCCTTTGAATTAATTTTAGAAAAAATATCCGATAAATTTTCAGGAATCTTAATATCTCCTAAAATTTTTACAGTTCCTTTAGTTAAAGTAGAAACAATCGGGGCGTGATTATTTAGCATTTGAAATGAACCATCCGAACCAGGAACCAAAACAGATTCAACATCTCCATTAAATAAAGTTTTTTCAGGACTTACGATTTCTAAATACATAATTATTAATTACGCTTCGGCTAACATTTTTTCTCCAGCTTCAATTGCCTCTTCAATAGTTCCTTTAAGATTAAAAGCAGCTTCCGGAAGATGATCTAATTCACCATCCATAATCATGTTAAACCCTTTAATAGTATCCTTAATATCTACTAAAACTCCAGGAGTACCAGTAAATTGCTCGGCTACATGAAAAGGCTGAGAAAGGAATCTTTGTACTTTTCTTGCCCTATATACTGAAAGCTTATCTTCTTCTGAAAGTTCTTCCATACCTAGAATAGCAATAATATCTTGAAGTTCCTTATACTTCTGTAATAGCTCTTTGACTTTCTGAGCACAATTATAATGATCATCACCTAAAATTTCAGCAGTTAAAATTCTTGAAGTTGAATCTAAAGGATCTACAGCAGGATAAATTCCTAGTTCAGCAATTTTTCTTGAAAGTACTGTGGTAGCATCTAGGTGAGCAAAAGTTGTAGCTGGAGCCGGATCTGTTAAATCATCAGCAGGCACATAAACTGCTTGTACAGAAGTAATAGATCCCTTTTTGGTAGAGGTAATTCTTTCTTGCATAGCACCCATTTCTGTTGCCAACGTTGGCTGATAACCAACCGCAGATGGCATTCTTCCAAGTAATGCAGAAACTTCTGAACCTGCTTGAGTGAATCTAAAAATATTATCAACAAAAAACAAAACATCTTTCCCTTGGCCATCACCAGCACCATCTCTAAAATATTCTGCAACAGTTAATCCTGATAAAGCTACTCTAGCTCTTGCTCCAGGAGGTTCATTCATTTGACCAAATACGAAAGTTGCCTTAGATTCTTTCATAGCTTTTTTATCAACTTTACTTAAATCCCATCCTCCTTCTTCCATAGATTTATCAAAACCTTTACCATATTTAATAATTCCTGATTCCAACATTTCTCTTAAAAGATCATTTCCTTCTCTAGTTCTTTCTCCTACACCAGCAAAAACTGAAAGTCCACCATGTCCTTTAGCAATATTGTTAATTAATTCTTGTATTAATACTGTTTTACCAACACCAGCACCTCCAAATAAACCAATCTTTCCTCCTTTAGCATAGGGCTCAATTAGATCAATTACTTTAATACCAGTAAATAAAACTTCTGTTGAAGTAGAAAGCTGGTCAAAATCAGGCGCTTCTCTATGAATTGGCAAGCCATTGTCTCCAGTTTTTGGTAAATCTCCTAATCCATCAATAGCATCACCAATAACGTTAAATAATCTGCCATAAATATCTTCACCAATAGGCATTTGAATTGGATTCCCAGTTGCTTGAACATCTACTCCCCTTTGAAGACCATCTGTTGAGTCCATTGATATGGTTCTAACAACATCTTCTCCAACATGAGACTGAACTTCAAGAACTAAAATAGAACCATCCTCTCTTTTTATTTCAAGAGAATCATATATTTTAGGAAGCGTGGTTGATGATGTATCGAATGTTACATCTACTACTGGACCAATAATTTGAGAAACTTTACCAATCGAATTTGACATTGTATAATTTTAAGTTGAAAATATTTGTTATAAATGGAAATTTATTGAGGCAAATATAAAATTTAAACTTCAATTTTTTTAATTTTTAAACAAAAAAAAGGCGCTAATAGGCGCCTTTTTATTAACATTCAAAATTGGTATTAAGGATTCAAAGTAAACCCTACATAATATTGACTTCCGATCAGTCCTGATCCTGGAATCATTTGATATTCGTTTCCTCCTATGTTAGCACCTCCAACTTTAATTCTAGCATCTATTTTAGGTAAATCAAAATTCATTGAAGCATCATATACTGTACAATGAGGAATTCTAGCATCCATAAAACCACTTTGTTCCCACATAAAACTATCGTGGTATCTAGCACTTACATTGAATGAGAAATTCTTAGCAAGCTTAGTCGAACCAAAACTTAGTTTTACTCTAGTCTGAGGAGTATTAAATCCTGCCTCATATTCAGATTCTGGATTTTTAAATTTCATTTTGTTATATGAACCTGTTATACTTACATCATAAGTTTTAAAAAGTTCAGTTTCTAATCCAGCACTAACTCCATAAGTTCTAACAACCTCATCGGTATTACTATCTACACTAACCGCTCTAAAATCTCCTTGAGAAAGTGCAGCTAATCCACCAAAAGTAGGATGCATATACATAGGTGTTACTACTGTTTTAGCAGCAATAAAATTATCCCATTCCGTAAAATAGGCATTAATATCTAAGGCCGTTTTTACACCATTTACTCTATATCCAAGATCATAAGATTTTACATATTGTGGCTCTACATTTCCTAATACAGCTGCAACCGGTGCTCCAGCTTGTACAGAAGCTAATGTCCATGAATTTTCCATAATATGCTTACCTGTTAGCTTATATCTTGCAGTTGAACTTACTCCTTGAACTTCCATGTTAAATCGATCAATATTATCTGGTGATGATCCCATTAAAATAGCTGAACCTATATCCAATCCAATATATTGATCTTGAGAGGATGGATTTTGGTATCCAGTTTGATAAGAGAATCTAATATTCTGTTTATCTGATAAAAACACTAATCCACCAATTCTTGGAGTGATATGTCCATCAAAAAACTGACTCTTATCATAACGCATAGAACCTGTTAATTTTAAAGCTCCACCAAAAAAGTCTTTTTTAGCTTGAGCATATAATCCCATGTCTGTATATTCAATTGGAGATGTATAATCAGTAAATAATGTACCATTAGATCTTAAAATATATTGTCTATAAGAACCTCCAATAATAACATCAGCAATACTAACTAGATCTTGAAGATTATAATTAGCTTCAAAACTATTAGATTTTGAAGTGTCTAAAATTCCTGCACCTCCTCTAAAAACATCAATTCCATTAGTTATAGCTTGTTTGTATGCTTTATTCCAAGCATTACTTCCTGGCTGTAACATATTTGCATCTGCTGCTTTTCTTGCTGCAGCATGTGCAGAAAGGTCATTTTTAGCTAATGATGCAAGCAATTGTTTAAAGGTAGCTCCTTGTGCCGCAGCTCCAAGAATAGTTTGAAGTCCAACCACAGGGTTTGCATTAATAGTAGTATAAACTCCACTTAAACCAAAATACTGACCTAAATATCCTCCATACCATGCAGGCGCACCTCCAGGTTGAGCAAATACCATAACAGTACCTAATGCTTCCATATCGTGAGTATTACCAGAGTCTTCAATAGAAGTGTATGCTCTTAAAGTAAGATTTCTGTTATTATACTCTATTTTATGTTGCTGGATTCCAAAGTTTTTAAGCATGTTTCTATTAGTGGCATGAAGCATGGTATTTCCTTGCCCTATTTTAGAGTTAAGAATTAATTCGGAATCTTCAGTTGGTTTAAAATGAAGAGCTATATCGGTCTTCATACTAGAAGCTTTATTATCTGTTAAATCCACTTCATTGTAACCTGTTGCTCTAATAGTTTGGGTCCCAAAGAAAGTTTGAGTAGCAAAAATATTTCCAAAAAAAGCAGCTTGCGCAGGACTAATTAATCCTTGTTGTACTAAACCAGGGAGAACTAATCCAGCAAAAGCTAAATCCATATTAATATTTTGAGCAACGTTCCCATAAACATTTACACCATCATAATCAGGAAATAATCTAGGATCTTGTTCTGATGAATCAGCAGCAGCATATGCTCCACCTAATTTATTTATGTCTCTATAATCTACTGCATGCCAATCTTCCCCTTGTACATAACTAACAGTAACTTTAGCGGCAAATTTGTCACTAAATTTATGAGCTGCTCTCATTGCAATATCATAATAGTAGTTGTCTCCAGCAGCCTTCTGTGAAGTTACTCCATGTTTATATGCGACACTTACACCTGGAAAATCAAAAGGATTTTTACTATTCATAAATAAAATACCTTTTGTTGCATTTGCTCCATATAAAGCAGAAGCAGCACCAGGCATTAATTCAACACTCTGAATGTCTAATTCATTAATTCCTAATAAGTTACCAGCTGAAAAGTTTAATCCAGGAGCCTCATTATTCATTCCATCTACAAGCTGAACAAAACCTTCATTATAAACAGTAGAAAAACCTCTAGTATTTACCTGTTGTAATAATAGTCCTCCAGAGTTAATTTGAACTCCTTTAAGTCCATCTAGACTACTGTAAAAATCTGGCCCAGTAGACTGAGCAATATCCTTATAGTCAAACTTCTCAATAGTTACAGCAGATTCAAAAAGTCTCTCAGGAACCCTAGAAGCTGAAACTACTATTTCATCTAAAAGGTTTTGTGAAGAAACTAATTGTACATCAAAATTTAAATTTGATGCTGTAACATTTAAAGTAGCAGAATCAAAACCTACACTTGAAACTGTTAAAGTAAATGGTGGATTTTGATTGATAGAAATAGAAAAATTTCCATCGAAATCAGCAATCGTACCATTCATTTCATTGAAAACAATATTTGCTCCAGGAATTGGATCATTGTTATCATCCGTTACAGTTCCTGTTACGGTTGTTTGTGCGAAAATTAATGTACTAAAAAGTACAGCAATCAGTGACAAAATTCTTTTCATAATATAATTGTTTTAGTTTTTTTGTTGTTATCAATACGTAAATAACCATGTAAATATAAATAAAATTGTAAAACTAGCATCTTTTTAGGATATAAATAGAGAATTTAACAACAGAAAAGGGTATGATTTAAAGAATATAAAAAATGAGCCCTACTTTAAATTGTTTAATATTCTTAATATTTATGTGGTTTTTAGTGAATTCTTTATCAAATAAAGGCTGAAGGCCCAGATAAACTCCTAAATTCCAGGTATTATTACCTGCATTTAAGGTAAAGCCAGATTGAAAATTATTAAATGGTAAATTTCTAATTGTCTGATTATCTGAGGAAGATTCATATTTAAGTTTACTACTAACAATATAACTAGTTTTCAAGCCAAAGTAAATTCTCCAAAATTTGTAGTTTTCAGGCGTTGAAGTTCTCCATCTAATTTCAAAAGGAAGTTCTAATTCGTTTAAAACCCATTTATTTTTAGTAAAAGAATCTAAATCTGAAACAATTTTTGCATCAAGCTGATTATTTGTGTTAGAAAATTTTAGATTATTATGGAAACTACTATTAGAATATCCCAAACCTAGACCTATTCCAAAATTTCTAGACTTATTTAATGGGATATCTCGAATAAAACCTAAATTAATAGAACTTGAAAACTTATTTTGATTAAAGTCAATTGGGCTATTTATTAAGGAGTTGTAGAATACCCCAAAATAAATCTGATCTTCTCTATATTTATCATCAACTTCATTAATCTGTGAGTAGGATAAAATTGAAAATAATAAAAAATAAATAAGGTTTACTAATCTTAACACTTTATAAAGTTACTTATTAATATAAAAAAAGCATCCGAAAAAGGGATGCTTAAATATTTTTAATAAAAAAAACAATTTATCAATAGTTTTGAGTATAATCTCCAATTCGTGTGGTATAATTAATTTTTAAAGCATTAACTTTTCTTAATTCTTGCTTAATATCTGAAATTAGACCCATATTAGTTTCTCCATCAACTTTTAAGGCAGTTGTAAGAACATTTTGAAGTTCCTCACGCTTAGTTGCTCTCTCAGCCAAAACGTAAGCTCCTACATCAGAAACTACAGAAAACTTATCATTTAATTGTATTCTTGGCTGATCCCCATATTTATCTTGATACCTAGCACTTGGCTTTCCAGCGTATATATAGATAACACGATCTTTTTTATCTAATTTTTTTATTTGATCGGCTGCTGGAAGAGTATTTGTAACCATTAAAGTATTATCACGCATAACTGTTGCTACCATGAAAAAAAACAGAAGCATGAATACAATATCAGGAAGAGAAGCTGTAGATATTGCAGGTAATTCACCACCTTTTTTCTTTTTAAACTTAGACATCTTATTAATTATTTGTTTTACTAGGTTCAGCCTCAGACAACTTCTGAGGATACATTTTTTTTAATACAGCAAGCTTTGGCTTTAGTAAAGCTTTAACTTTAGGGCTTGTTCTAGGATCAGAATAAACTTTATCTGCCTCAACATAAGTCATTCTTTCATTAGGATAAATAGCCATAAACTCTCTATCCCTAAGTTGATTATATGCTGCTACTAATTCATTTTGAACTGATATATAAACCTTATAATCTGTTTCTCTATCATTTTTAAGAGAAATTATCGCCTTATCTGGATTATCAGAAGAAGATTTATCTTTTTCACCCTTGCAATAATCACAAGCTTCTTCACCGATACCTCCTCCATTATCAAGAAATTTTACTGCTGCTTCCCTAACATCTCTTAAATCCATAAGCTTTTCTTCAACAAGAATATCATTATTCTTATTTACAACGACAGTAAAAATATTTCTTTCCTTTATAATCGGAGGATCTATGACCTCTTCCATTGGCGGAAGTTTTCTATTAATTCCTGAGTCCGTTTCAATGGTAGTAGTTACCAAGAAAAATATTAATAGTAAAAAGGCAATATCGGCCATAGAGCCAGCATTAACCTCTGGTGATTTTCTAGCCATTTATTTCTTTATTAATTTTTTAACAGAATGAAATGCCATTGCACCAACTGCAATTATAGTTAAAAAATAAAAAGTTCTTATTCCAGTCTCTACCATTCTAGCTCCTCCAGCAGATAACATTTCACCATCCTGCATAGGAGTCTCCTCTCCAGATGAAAAAACAAATGCAACTACAATTACCAGAGCAAAAGCTAATATAGACATAAGAGATTTTTTTAAATTTCCTTTATCACTAGCTAAGTTTTTAATTGAAAAAAACAAGGTAATCAAAACGGTAATTAATAAAATAAATTGAGCTAAATAAATGATATACGAAACAGTTCCAAAATCTCCTTGCATAGCACTCATTTCAATAGCATCATCTCCTTTTCCAATTATCAATGCTAAAAAAATTAAGCCAATTACTCCTAAACTTGCAGAAACAAGTGTGGTTATTTTTTGAATATTCATATTTATTATTTTTTATGAGCTACTAAAATGTCTATCAAAGTTATTGATGCATCTTCCATATCGTTTACGATACTATCAATTTTAGCAATTATATAATTATAAAATACCTGTAAAATTATAGCTACAATAAGTCCAAATACAGTAGTTAAAAGAGCTACTTTAATACCCCCAGCAACTAATGAAGGTTGCATATCTCCTGCTGCTTGAATTTTATCAAAAGCTTGAATCATACCAATAACAGTACCCATGAAACCAAGCATTGGCGCAAGAGCGATAAATAAAGAAATCCATGATACATTTTTTTCAAGTTGTCCCATTTGAACACCTCCATAAGCAACTACTGCTTTTTCAGCACTTTCTACACCTTCTCCAGCTCTATCCAATCCTTGATAGAAAATAGAGGCTACAGGGCCTGGAGTGTTTCTACAAACTTCCTTTGCAGCTTCAGTTCCACCTGATTTTAAAGCGCTTTCAACATCTTCGGTTAATTTCTGTGTATTGGTTGTTGCAAGATTTAAATAAATAATCCTTTCGATAGCTATGGCTAATCCAAAGATTAAACAAGCAAGTACAATACCCATAAAGCCTGGTCCCCCTTCAATAAAACGATTCTTTAATTCTTGAGTAAAAGAACGCTCTTCTGGTTCTTCAACCATTACTTCTTCAACCATTACTTCTTCTTGTACAGCTTCATCCTGAACAGCAGATTCATCTTGAGCATAAATGCTAAAACTTGATAAGAAAAATGCTGTAATTACTAAAAGTGATAAAATTCTTTTCATTTGTTAGTTAAGTTAGTTTGTTAATTTTAAGTTGTTAAATATATATAAAAAGTTTAATTAATAATAATGTTTTTATAAAACATCATCTAATGTTAATTAACATAATTACATTCTATTCAGAAGGTTATATTTTTTGCAGAGAGGAAGGGATTCGAACCCTCGATACACTTTTGGCGTATACACGCTTTCCAAGCGTGCGCCTTAAACCACTCGGCCACCTCTCTTTTTAAAAAAATCAAAATTAATTAATAATGTGTTATATCCTGAAAATTTTTTTAGAATTTTCAGTTGTTAATTTAGCAAGTTCCTTTTCACTAATTTGATATAAATCAGACAATTTGGATAATACATATTTAATATATGAGCTTTCATTTCTTTTTCCCCTAAATGGGACAGGGGATAAATATGGAGAATCCGTTTCTAAAACTATATTGTTAATACTTATCTGATTAATAAACTTATCAATTCCTCCATTTTTAAATGTTACTACTCCACCTATTCCTAGTTTAAATCCTAAATTAATTGCTCTTTTAGCTTGATCTAATGTGCCAGTAAAACAATGAAACACGCCTCTAAGTTTTTCACATTTTTCAGCATCTAATATTTCAAAAATTTCATCGAATCCTTCCCTACAATGAATAACAATTGGCAAATCATTTGAAATAGCCAATCTAATTTGAAACTCAAATGCATCTTGTTGTTGTTTTAAAAAAGTTTTGTCCCAATACAAATCAATTCCTATTTCTCCAACAGCAACATAATTATGATCCTTTAAACTTTTTACTACTAAAGCTAATTCATCCTTATAATTTTCTTTTACGGAAACAGGATGAAGTCCAGACATTAAGTAAATATTTTTGGAATATTTATTTTGCAAGTCATGCATTTGTTTTGAATAAGAAGAGTCAATTGCTGGAAAAATAAATTTTTCTACTCCAATATTTATTGCTCTTTTTATAACCTCATCTATATCTTCATTAAATTGTTTTAAATATAAATGAGTATGTGTATCTATTATTTGCATACCCTAAAGTTAATATTTTAGGTTAATTTTAATTTTCTATGAAGCAAACAAGACATTCCTTTTTAAAATCTGAGGGTTATATCAGTATTAAATTAAATAAAACAGATACAAATCATTATCAAATTGAAGCAAAAATTAATGATATTGAAGGTTTATTTATTCTTGATACTGGTGCTTCAAATACATGCACAGATTTACAAATAAATAAATTCCATTTAATCTCAATAGATAGTGAAGTAAAAGCTTCTAGTGCAACAGATTTAATGAGTGAAACCAAAGTCTCAAAAAAGAATAAATTACAGATAGGAAAATGGATTAACAAATCATCTCCAATAGTTTTGTTTGATATGACTCATATAAATAAAGCACTTAGTGAAAGAAACATAAAAGCAGTTGATGGAATAATAGGAGCAGATATACTAAAAAAAGGGAAAGCAATAATTGACTACGAAAAAAATAAACTTTATTTAAAGCTCTAATGCTTTTTTAATGTTTCCATTCATTAGTTTATCAACTGGATTTTCGAGAGCTTCTTTAATATTTACTAAAAACCCTACGGACTCTTTACCATCAATAATTCTATGATCATAAGATAATGCAAGATACATTATAGGGTGCACTTCGACCTTTCCTCCAACAGCAATAGGACGTTCCACTATATTATGCATTCCTAAAATAGCTGATTGAGGGGGATTAATTATTGGAGTAGAAAGCATTGATCCAAAAACCCCTCCATTAGTTATTGTAAAAGTTCCTCCAGTCATTTCATCAACCGTAATTTCTCCATCTCTAGCTCTAATAGCTAATCTTTTTATTTCTTTTTCAATTCCTGAAAAGGTTAATTTTTGAGCATCTCTAACAACTGGAACCATAAGCCCCTTTGGGCCAGAAACAGCAATGCTTATATCAAAGAAATCATATTTAATTTGCTGATCTCCATCTATCATTGAATTAACATCAGGAAATTCTTGTAATGCTTGAACAGTAGCTTTTGTAAAGAAACTCATAAAACCAAGTCCAACCCCATGTTTTTCTTTAAAGTCCTCCTTATATTTTTTTCTAAGTTCAAAAATAGGAGTCATATTAACCTCATTAAAAGTAGTTAGCATTGCCGTTTGATTTTTTACAGCAACTAATCTTTGGGCTACTTTTCTTCTAAGCATAGAAAGTTTTTTAGATTCTATCTTTCTATCTTTTACTATAGCATCTAAATCTACTTTTGGAAGCGCTTTAAGAGCATCATCTTTTGTAATTCTACCACCTTTTCCACTGCCAATAACTTTAGAGGATGATATGTTTTTTTCATCCAAAATTTTTGCTGCTGCAGGTGAAGGATTTCCGCTAGCAAAACCTTTTTGATTTGATTTAATCTCTTTTATAGGAGTTTCTTGTTTAGTATTACTTTCAACTACTTCCTTAACTACCTTTTTTTCATTTGATTTTGGAGCTTTTGCTGAAGTATCAATTAAACAAATAACCGATCCCACTTCTACTGCATCTCCTTCATTTGCTTTTAAGGTAATTACTCCACTTTGTTCAGCAGGAAGATCTAAAGTTGCCTTATCTGAATCTACTTCAGCTATGGTCTGATCTTTTTCTACATAATCTCCATCCTTTACTAACCATTCTGCAATTTCAACTTCTGAAATTGATTCACCCGGTGATGGAACTTTCATTTCTAAAATCATATCTCTAATTTAAAGCATATTATTTTTAGATTCATCAAAAACATAATCAATTACCTCTTTATGTCTCTTAGCAGACCTTGTACTACTTCCTGCTGCAGGCGATCCATAGAATCGTCTTGAAGCAACTCTAAAATTCATGGCTTCTGGTAAATGTAACAATAAATGACTCCATGTTCCCATATTTCTAGGTTCCTCTTGCGCCCAAACTATATCATTGGCATTTGAATATTTTTTTAAAACACTTTGAATTCCTTTATAAGGAAGAGGGAATAATTGTTCTAATCTTACTAAGGCTACGTCTTTAATTTTATGTTTTTCTAAATGGGCTAATAAATCATAATAGAATTTCCCTGAACAAAAAACTACTTTTTTAATTTGATCGGATTTAAACAAATTTTGATCAATTAATGGCATAAATTTTCCTTTGCAAAAGTCATCAACTTCTGAAACAGCTTTTGGATGTCTTAA
>MPLT02322462.1_pt1 | contig 35352 bp, 35 predicted proteins | sample 1617391 | NCBI WGS metagenome assembly MPLT02 (sample SAMN05944800, study PRJNA350692) | marine metagenome | biome: marine; feature: ODZ; material: water; isolation source: 70 m water sample filtered on 0.2 um supor filter | place: Pacific Ocean | collected 2012-04-08 | depth 70m m
AACAGGTACTGGACCGCCTTCTCCAGCTTCTCCGGGTTGCGCTTGTACTTGTTGCGCAGGGCCTGCACCGCTTGCTGGAGTTCAGCCTCAGGCATGGGCGTGCTCTTGTCGCCGGAGCGCATGAACAGCTCTTGAGCTTGACGAAGAGGGGCCTGAGCTATCGGCCCGGTGCCGCCGAGTCGGCGCTTGCGGTCAGGATGGTGGGCGTCAAGGTCGAACACACCGCTGCCTTCTCGTCGGGCAATGTGTGTCGCGCCGCCGATGACCGTGGCGTCGAAGCTGCTCGTGACCCCCTCGGCGTCGAGGGGTACGTAGTCTTCGAGGTCTCGGATGGCTGTTGCTGTGCGAACAAAGTGCTCGGCCGCTTCGCGCTGCACCTCTTGCGGCGTGCGCTCAGCCCGGGTCATGGCTTCGAGGCGCTTCTGCTTGGCCAGCTCGCTCCGGTCGATGCCTTCCTTGTAGGTCAACAGGAACTCGTCGTCGAAGTATGCCGCATCATCGGCGCGATAGGTGCCGTGCTTCTTCGCCTTCTCGTAGGCGTCTTTGCCTCGCGCGATGTCGTCTGCGGACAGCGTCACCCGCCGCCCGCCAGACATGACGTCTTCGCCACCTTCGGTGATGACCCCGTCGTTAGCCAGGGCCGCCAAGTACAGGCGAAGGTCTGCGTCCTCCTGCGGCGTCAACTCCTTGGCCTTCTCTCTCGCCGAGTACGCAGCAGCAGCGCCGCTACCTGCGCCGATACGGTTGAGGGCAGCACGCATGACCTCCCCGGCAAGGGCGCGCTGACGGGGGAGGTCGTCCTCTCCGATACCTGAGCCCACAACAGCTTCGTTGACGGTGGACTTCAGCTGCTGCCTGACCTGGGTGGCGCCGGCAGCGGTGGCAAGCTGCGGCAAGTCGCTGAGGCCCATGTAGTCCGCAGCAAACGCCGCAGCCTTATCGGGGCTCATCTTCCCGCTTCGCTCAAGGCGTACCGCAAGAGCCCTTGCCGCCGAGCCTCTGGCCAGTGGGTCTTCAAGGGCCTTGATGCCCTGCAGTGCCGCGCCCCCCTCGGTTGCCGCGATGTCCGCTATCCTTGCGCTGTCGGCAGTCGTCGCTGTGTTTCTCTCTACGACGCCAGCGATAGCCTCGATGGCAGAGCGGGCGCCCTGCGAAAGGGCGCTGATGTCGCCGTAAGTGTCGACCTGGGCCATGCGGTCCCCAACACCACCCATACCCAGACGCTCCATCCGGGCGGCATCCATGGAAACGTCGATACCCTCCATGGCTTTGACAGCATCAAGCGCAAGCTCCAGATACTTGATGTCGGACTTCCCGCCAGCCTTCATCCGTGCAGCGTGGAGCTTGGCTCGCGACGCGAGCAGCGCCTTTTGCTGGGAAACAAGCTCCGCCCGTCGCGCGTCAGACCGCTTCTGCAGCCCCTGGGCCTCGGCAAGCAGGGTGTTGGCGCTGTCGACGTAAGGGTTGGCCTCGGCTGCGGTCACAGCCTGCTCCATGTACCCGACGTAGTAGATGGCCGGGTAGTACCGCTGGTACATCAGCTGACCAAGGTTTTGCTGTGTCGGGAGAATAGACGCAGCCATGCCTGTTGAAGCTGACGCCATAGAAGCAGGCAAAGCGCCTTGCGCGGTGCGTGGGCTGTCGTAATCAACGGCCATGATGGGCTCCTATCGGGGAGGAAGGGCTCGACTCAGTGCCGCCACTACCGCCGCATCTGATTCGTTGAGGCCCATTTGCTTGACCTTTTCTGCGTTCGCTTTCATTGTTGTCATTGCGTGCTCGGCCTGGGCCTGAGCGTACTTCTCCTGGGCCAACCCGCCTGCCGCCCCAAACAGCCCGGCTGTGAGTGCCTGGGTGATGCCGCCGCGAACGGCCATCTTGCGTGCCCGCTCCTGCTCCTTGAGCATGTTTATTTCGGACAGCTGCTGCTCCCTCTTCTGCATGTTCTGCGCAGCCATAGCCTGAGCCTGCTCGCCCCGAAGCACAGCCTCGGCCTCCTGGCCCGCCATGGATGCAAGGAACATCTCTCTGCCCGACAGGGCTTGCTGGTTGGCGAGGGCCTGATTGGCCGCAGCCTGCTGAGACTGTTGCGTCCGCAGCAGACCGCCGCGCGTGGCGGCGTGGTCGCTCTCAATCCGGTCTTTCTCCACGGTCGACAAGCCGAGCTGGCCAGAGGCCTGCAGGTTTTTCAGCCTGTTGAGCCGCTTCTCGTCTTCCTTGGTGAACATCTGCGCGCCCTGAACCGCGCCGGTGATGCCCTGACCAATACCTTGAGCACCCTGAACCGCTGCGCCAGCAAGGGCTGCTGCTGCAAATGGAGTCATAATGCCGCCTCCTGAACCTTAGTAGTAAGCCTCGACACACACCGACCAGCTGGTCACAATCCCGACGTGGGAAAGCGACCAGTGCGCCAAGCCAAAATGAACCTCGTTCGTATACGACGAGCCCGGAACCACCTGCGTGTAGTAAGTCCCGGTCCGCTGCCCGTACCCGGCGCAGTTGTACGAGCCTGCTGGCCCCCCTCGCTGGGCAGAAAACCCGCTCCTGTCTCCTGAGCCGTCGCCCACATTGTTGCGGACCTCTACGGCGCCGACAGCGTGGACCGCAGCGTCAGAAAACGGTGTCTCCGCACGACGATAGTAAGGAGCAAAGTAGACTCTTTTCAGCAGGTCAGCCAACCCTGTGTAGGTAGTGACGTCGGGGCCGACAAAAGCAGTGAGGTGGTAGTGAAACACCACCTTTGTGGTGCCTCGAACATTGATTGTGACGGAGGTGTTCGGAACCTCGGACCACACCGGGTTGCTCGTGCTTCGCCCGTTCCTTGTGAAGTGGGCTCCCGTCATGGTGAACCATTCGCCCGGCCTGTACACCCGACCGCCAAGGTGGCCGGTAACGCCGTGCTGGACGTTGCGGACTGGATCGATCCGAGGAGCCTGAACATGCTTGGTGTCAACCCACGCGGAACTGGTCTGAAGGTCTCCAGACACAATCCCCTCGTGTAGGTACTTCCGCAGCTTGTCGTCGTTCTGACGCATAGTCGAGGCTTGGAGCGCGCTGCTTGCTGGGAACGATACAGGACTGTACGCCATCAAGCACCCCGCATGTGCATGACAACAGCGTTGCCAACACCCACTTCAAGGGTGGGCTGGTTCGAGTACGTGCCCTCATCGAGCACAATGCCGTTGTTCGAGCCGTCGTTGTACGGGTGGTACAGCCCCCTGGCAACAGTCCGAAGGCCGTACACCGTCACCGGAGAGCCTGTGTTCTTGTATACCCAGGTCAAGGTGACCGCCCGCCAGCCCGTGTTTCGGGAATGGAAGTCCGAGTTGTTGTGCCTCCCGTTGTCCCAGTACATGCCGCCAGACCACCACGCGGGGACAAACGCCGTGCCAGCAAGGTCACTGACCGCCGCCCCGTACTTGGAGGTTGAACTCCACTGCGACTGCAGGTTGTTCTGGTTTGGGAGCTGCGCCCAGCCAGTAAGCCCGCTGCTTGTGATGTCCCACTGCAGCTGAAACAACCAAGCCATGGCGCCGAGGTTGCAGGTTGTAGTGGCGCCCCCGCTCGTGGGCCGCTCTTGGAACGTGATGGTTCCCATTGTGGTGAGGACGTTCGGGTTGTGGCTGTTGAGCATTCCCCGGCACTGGTAGGTTATGTAGACTCGAATCACGTCGTTGGTCGCCAGCGTAAAGCCAGACGAGCCGTTCAGCGCAAAGCCAAGGGCCGGCGCGACAATGGTAGCTGTCCCCGGGCCGCTGGTTGTCCTCAGTACGGTCTGTACGGAAGTGTGCTGCACGTCTCCTGTGCCCAGCGCCTGCTGCTGGACCGCCTTGAGCACAGAGCTGCTCGGCAGCTGCTGGTAGTCAATCGATCCGTCCGCTGCGTTGTCGAGGTTGAGGTTGGTCTGCGTGTAATCAGAGTACCGGTTGTTGAGGTCCGCCGAGGTCAGGCTTTCGCCCGCCTCGATTCTGGCCCGTGTGATGCGGCTCATCTGTACCTCGCGAACGCAAAGAACAAGCTGTTGACCACATGGTACATCATGATGGTGTACGAGTTGACGTGGGTTGAGAGCGGTCCCTCAACACCCTCTGGCCGACCAATCGCCTGCAGCTGAACCTGATGGTCACCGGGCGGCAGCACTACATTGCCAAATATGCGGAAACTTTCCGTCCCCTGCAGCGTTCCAGAGCTTTCCGCCACCACCATTCCGTTCACAATAACCCTCAAGCGAAGCTGCTTTTCCATCAGGTCGGGCGTGCTTGCGTCGTGAGTCATTGTGGCCAGACCGCTGGTAAACGCCGTGCCCGACCACTCTATGTAAGTCATGCCGCCCTTGTGTCCATCAAGAGTGATGGCAGACGCACCGTTGCAGTTTACCGACTGCCCGGAGTAGTTTCGGCTTGTCATGGCCCGCCACTGAGGGGGGCCGACAGCGGTGCCAACCAAGTCCACCTGCTCGCCTGCCCGCACCAACCAAAAGCTGTGGAGTGCGTTGGTAACGAGCTGGTCTGTCGAAGACAGTGCGGGAAGCTGAGTCCGGTCGAGCGAGGCTATGCTGCCCCGGTGGGCGACCTGCTCAGCATTAAACTGGTCAGCATCCAGGGTCTGGTTCGACCGAGGCTGGTGTGTGGTCCACCGCTTCACGAGCGCCTCCCCTCGATGGTCATCGTCCCACGCTCTTGGTAGGACACCGACCAACCCACAAGAGTCAGGTCGTCCTGGGTCTCAACCTCAAAAGAGAACCAGCTGCAGGACTGCACAGCCACAGCTACACGAAGTGGGACAGCCTGCTGCCTTTCCCAGGGCACGCCTGTATCCATGATTACCGAGTCGAGAACGGGAAGCTGGACGGCGTCTGCAGGCTGAGCCTCGTAGGACCTTTCAGCGTAGAACTCTCTCTCCCAGTCCTTGTAAACCCTGACAGTCACGGGAACAGAGCCGGTTGTCTGGACCCAGAGGGTCACGTACTGGACCTGCTTCTTTGACTGGGGAGAAGTCATCGAAAGCCACGGGGACTTCCAACGAGACGTGGGGGCGGGGCCGTCCTCAAAGTTGTCCCCAACCTGTCGTCGTCCGGTTGTTCGGCGCCCTGAGATTACGAACAAGCCCTTCTCAACAGCCGGGCTGTTTACGCCAAACACGAGGTTCCCTGACGGCAAGCGGTCGAGCGAGCCAACCGGGAACCCCTCCCTGGTTGTCCAGGCCGCTTTGTCGACGTGCCATACGAGCCCCAAGGATGGGCGGTCGTCACCGTCGGCCGCGACGTACAGGTGGTACTCGCGGTACAGCGGACAGTACCGGCCAACCGCGCGGGGCAAGCACTCCTGCGTGACCCTTCCCCAGGTGTCCATGATGTCGTTGCTGATGCGCCTGACGTCAACAACGGCGCCGTCTGCTACAGCCCCGCTGATTAGGTACACGCCGTCCGTTGCGGCGAAAATCACCCCAGCATCAGGAACTTCGTCCACGCTATCTGGAGAGATGCACTGCACGCCCTTGTTAATCGGCAGCACACGGAACCCCCCAGAGTCGTTGGGGATGACAGCGTCAATACCGCCCTCTCTCCACACAATCAACACCCCGTAGTAGGGGTACAGGCCGGTGATGTTCCCTGCGTCGCCGCGAAGCGTGAGATACCCGTCGGCAGCAAACTGTTCGGGCTTCCCGAGCGCCGAGTAGTACAGCGTTCGAGAATCCTCGTAGCCACCATCAAGCCAACATCGGCCGTTGAACATGGTCGAAAAGCGCGCTGTTGAAGCAGGAAACGAAGTCAAGCTCGTGGCTTGTGGGGCCAACGCCCCCAGGGCCGCCGTCTGGTAGCCGTCGATGACAAGGGAGTCTGCGTTGTTGGTCAGCTCGTAGACAAAGTAGCGTTCGGACTGTCCCTCGATGTTCGTGTCGTCGGAGTAGTTGCGCGACCGGTAGATGCGGCGAGCCACCGTCCCAAACGGCCCCGGTGGGACCTCCAGCATGCAGGCATACCTGTACCGCTCAAGCCCTTCCGTCTCCCATTCTATCTTTGCGGTAGAGGACAGGACCCCCTCCGAGCCGGTGTCTGTCACGTAGGACACCTGCCACGCATACTCGCTCGTCCGGGAGGTGGTGGACGACCCGGTGCCCGCCAAACTCTTTGCGAACCCCAGGCCGAACTGGTCTGCTACCCATGTCGGCATAGAGCGCGTGTTCTGGGCCACCCACAAGGCTGTTGCCCCAGACGGAGAGGCTGTGGTGCTGCCCTGTTGGACGGCCCGTACCCGGTAGACGGACGGTGGGCCTGCGGCTGCGGCGCCAAACGGACGAACACAGTTCTTCCTGCTTGTTGACGGGGCAGGCAGTGGCCACGGCCGAATGAACATCGGCGCATCAAACCCGTTGGTGACCAACACCCCGCCCGCTACAACCGAGTACTGTGACGCGACCGTTGATGCTGACGGCACAGCCCGGCTGGTGGCGAGCGCGACGAGCGACACCGAGCCCCCGGTCTCGTGCTGAAGATACAGTGTGCCGGCTGACTCGAAAAGCACCACACAGCGCATGCTTCCAGGCTGCTCCTGAAAGACGAAGAGGCTGTCTATTCGGTCTGTCGACGTGTACGGGGCAAACCCCAAAGAGGAATCTACGCGGTACGCCTCGTACCCTACGCGGGTAGTCCACCCCATCGTGCGTGGGTCGACTGTAAGATTGACCGCCTTGCTCGCCCCAGACAGGGGCTGAGGCTGACGCTCGTGCAGCCCCCCGATGCCGTCACCGTGGAGGACCGCCCCCCTCACAGCTGCACCAGTTTCCGCCGCCTGTACGGCCCGTCAGGGATGCGTGAAGGAGACATGAAGCCCTTGACAAGCTGACGGCTTGGCTGCGACAGGTAGCGCCGTTCGAGCTGCAGCAGGCCGGCGTCGTACCGCTTGCGGTAAAGCTCGGCGAGCGTCGGGTTGTTGTGTTTGACGAGCACCTCGTACAGGGCTCGATAGGCGATAATCATGCGGTGCGCAGCGGGGATGACGGAGGTGTCGTTGTCCTCGACCATCGGTCGGTGGTCGGCCAAGTACCGGAGCTGCAGGGTCATCTGCTCGGACTGGCGCGGGTACATTCGGATGCGCTCGCAAGTGCCGGTGGGGGCGATGAGCCGCTCCTCGACGTAGTAGGTCTCAGACTGCAGGTGAGCGAGGCTGGACTGTACGGTGGTCGCCGCCGTGTGAGCAGGGTTGAGGTTGACCACGTCCCCTGACGGATCGATAAGGGCAGGGCGCCAGTCCTCCAGCCCGTGGTCTGGGGCGCGGAGGTAGACGCGCCGGTACAGCCCGGTTGTGTTGGGGAGGGCTGAGACGGGGGTGACTGTCAGCTTCTGCGTGGCGGTCAGGCTGACCTTCTGCACGTCTGCGACAGCGCTGATGTAGTTGGCAAACTGGTGGACGACACCGACTTCAACAGTCCGGACACCCAGGCCTACGCCGCCCGCCGTGCCGGTGTTGACGCCGATGCGAGGAGCCCGCACACCGACGGTGTTCGCCGGAACCCACACCTCTGGAATGCCGGTCTCGCCGAGGGGCAGGTTGTTCCACTCGTCCTCGTACTGCGTAATCGGGGAGAGCTGGCCGGGGTTGGTGGGAGTCAGCGTGTTGGAGCGCCGCGCAAGCCCCACAATCTGCACGCAGTCCTGCGGTACGAAGACGTACCGGTGGATGACCTTGCCGGTCTGGGCGCCTGCCGGCGTTGGTGCCGTGGTCAGGTACGCCTGAGTATCGGACTGCACCCAAGCAATCTGATACTCGGTGTCACCTATCTTGATGACGTGCCCCTCCATGTACGACTCGAAGGTGCCCGCCGCGCCGGTGATGCTGCCCCCGGCTCCGATAGTGACGATGACCCCTTTGTCCGCATACACCTCGATGTCCGAGATGACCTGGGCAAAAGTGTACAGCTTTTCCGTACAGATACGCCGGTCTGCTTCGTTCAGCAGCCGGTCGACCTGTGTCTGGTATGTCGGGTTTGTCGGGTCGTAGTCGAGCACGTTGGCTACGTACTCGCGCAATGCCTTCAAGTCTGTTGCTGGCACACGACCCTCCCTGGCACAAAACGGCCCCCGTACCTACCCTGCGGAGCAAACCAGTTCAGTCAGGGTAGGCGGGGGCGTGTATCAGAAGCGCTTGAAGATGCTGATGGCGGCCTTGTTGGCGGTTGTTGCGCCTTTTGCCTCAAGGGCGACACCGAAAGCTCCAGCGAGGTCGCCGGCAACCGCGTTTTGAATCTGGCCCGCCGCCACGCCTGCCGTCACAGCCAGACCGGTACTGACCGCTCCCGCAGTGCAGTTGACGCCCTCGACGTAGCCCGCGACAACGACACGAACTCGCTCCTCCGCACCCGCAGCCGCGTCAAGGGCAACACCAACAGCAAGGCTGTTGCCGTTCGCCACCGCAGCCGCCTGCTTGACGTAAAGCGCGCGGTCGGAGCCGGTCTTTGTGTTGTCGAGACCGACAACGTCGCCGGCAACGATGGCTGCGCTGCTGAGGAACTCTTCAATCTGACGCCGGTTGGAGGCGGCAGTCGATGAGCCGGTGGTGTCGGCCGACGGGTCGAGCCGCTGAAGTAGAGTGTTGGTAGCCATATCAGGACTCCGCGTCGAAGAGAAGGCCGTGACCCGAGAGGTTGCTGGAGCAGATTTGCATCCGCACAAGCATCTCGCACGCCATGGCGACGTAGCCCGAGACCTTGTCCATAGGACTAATCTCGAAGTGAGCATCCTTGTCGAAGTAGCAGCTGAACAGCTGGCTGTTCAGGAAATACATCGAGATGGCCTTGTCGACTGCGCCACCACGGTCGACGCGTCCGGTGAAGCCCAGGTTAGGCTCGATGAACATCGCCGCGCCGTTGAACTCCAGGCCGAGGCGACCCGACATGTTGCGCTGCTCGGTCATGCTGACGTAGCGCTCCTGCTGCTGCAGAAGGTCCTTGTACGCTGCGTAGCTGTTGGGGCTCGCAAGGATGAGGTCGACATCGCCCTCTGGTGCGTACTGCTGGCAGTCGATGAGCAACTTCTGCATCTTCTGCAGACGGTTCGAGCTGAACACGCCGCCCTGTGCTTGGTTCTGCCAGGAAGTCGGGAACGACGCCTTGGCAATACCGCCGACAGTGTTGGTGCCGGAGCCGAAGGTTTCGCCCTCGAACCAGCCCGTGCCTGCTGTAGTTGAAGTACCGTTGAGGGTCTCCAGCTCGGTCAGGATGGTGCTGTTGCCTCGGATGAGCTGCTTCTCAATCTCGCGCTTGACCATTCCCATGGTCTGCTTGAGACGAGCTTCGAGAATGCGAACCTTGGCGCGCTCGCCCTTGTTCGACAGCTCTTCCTTCTTGGTGAGCACGATGGGGGCGACGAAGTCACACCAGTTGTGCTCGGCGGTGCGAAGGGGGTCCTTCACCGCGAGGTTGACCGACTCGTAGCCCGAAGAAAGCTGCGTGATGGTCGAGTGGTCGGTCAGTACGACCGGGTGGTTGATCTTGCTTCCGCCGTCGACCTTTTCGACAAGGCCAAGGTTCTGCATGTTTTCGACAAGAGGGATGCTCTTGAATGTGCTGTCGACGTACTTGTCGCGAAGAATGCGCAGCGTCGACGCTAGAATATCCGGCTGGAGGGCCATGTTGGGCTCCACTTCATGAGGGGGGGTTGATGTGGCGCCGTGTCCGCAAAGCGGGGGCGGATTGCAACGTGTCCGTCCAGCCGGGGTCGCACTGCTAAACTACATTAGTCCGCTGTTTCACGCAACCGCCGCAACGCTGCGTAGATGTCTGCGCCTGACTTCCCGGCAAGGTCGGGCGACGGAGTGCTACTCGAACGACTCGGAGGAGCAGACACCTGAAGCGCTGCCGCACGGGCCGCACGACGCTCGGCTGACCGGCGAGCATCCTTGGCGCGACCGGCCGACTGCGCGCGTCGACCGAGCACCGTGTAAAAGGCGTGCTGCAGGCTGAGCGACTTGTTCGACCGAAGCTCGTTGGCCACCTCCGTGCGAAGGCCTGCGTCCGTTTCGAGTTGCGGGTTCTCCTTCATGAAGTCGGCGTACCGCTGCTGCGCGAGGCTCGACTGGTGCGCCTGACGGACAGGCTGAAGCACAGACTTCAACCGTTCCGCGACCTTCCGCTCGATGAAGGAGTCGACGCTGGCGGGGTCGAGCAGATTCAGCTCCTGCTCGCCTGCGCCCTCGGCCATCTGCTGAAGCTGCTTGTATGTTTCGCTGCTAAACAGGGCGTCTCGGTCTGCCTGAGCCTGCTTCCGCAGTTCGGACGCTTCCTGAAACCGGCGCGTCGACTCGGCCCGCAGCTGTCGCATCAGCTTCTGGACGTGCTCCGGTTGGTCCTGGATGACCTCGTCCCAGCCGACCTTCTCTTCTGGCTCGTCGCTTTCCGGCTCGGCCTCTACGCTTTCCTCGTTCGTGTTCGCCCGGGCTGTGTTTTCGCCCAACACCGCGTCGAGCTTTTCGGCCCAGCTCGCGGGTGTGGTTGGGTTTGCGGTTTCGGTTGCTTCTGGCGCAGCCTCTGGGGACGGGGCCTGCTCCAGCGATGCGGTGTTCTGGGTGGCTTCTTCTGACATGGTTGCTCCTGTTGTGGTTTACATGCGCTGCATAAACAGCGCGTCTTCGTCGCCGCTGTCGGCCACGGGGGGTGTTGCCTCTTCGATGGCTGCTGCTTCTTCGAGGATGGGGTCTTCCCCTCCTTCGGGCATGGCGGTCATCTTCTCGGCGAACTCTTCGTCTGCGGCAAGGTTCATCAGCTTGCCGGCGAGCATTTCGAGGTCGGTGTCGTCTTTGACGTCTTCAAGATCGACGGGGCTCTTCATGCCGACAGAGGTTGTCGCGTCCGCGACCATGGCGAGCCCTTTGACGAACTCTCCCGGCAGCACCCGGGTTCCGCTCGTAAACTCAGGGTATGGCTCCGGAATACCCATGGTGACGAGCACCTCGTTGAATGCTCCGACCAAGCTGTTGAGGGCGCCTGCGCTGAATCGGCCGGTGGGGGCGGAGGCTTTGAAGAGGTCGCTCATCGCCCGGTCCTCTTCCATGCCAATCGCCTTGGCCTCGTTCATTGCCATTTCGGGTGTCATGCAATCTCCTTGCAGGGGAAGGTGCGCGCAAGTGCGAGCCCGACGTCCCCGGTTTCTGCTTTGTGCTTCTGGAACGCCGCGACGTTTGCGTCGTGCTCAGCCGCGTCTGCTTGCACTGCGCGGGTGTGGCTCTCGACCTCACCGTCCTGAAGCTCTCGCAGGTTTCGGCTGGCCATGAGTTGCTTGCGGTGGTTGGCGTCGCGCAGTGTTGTGCCGAGGCCTTTGTCGTACTTCCCGCTCCACTGAGTGTCCCCCCACCGGAGGGCTGTCTTTGCGGGGGCGGAGATGATGCGCTTGGCGCCGCAGCCGCACGGGCAGACGGCCCGGTCCTCGTACTTGCGAAGCGCCTCTACGCGCTGTCCTGTCTTTGTGCAGGCGTATTCGTACAACGGCATCAGACGACCCCTCCTTCAGGGAGGGCGAGCTGCACCCGCGAGGGGCCGCCCCTGGCCTGCGACAGCTGCTCCGGCGGTACGTCGGGGGGTACACCCCCCGCCCCAGTCTGGGCGGCTGCTGTAGCGGCTGCTGCGGCCTCCTGTTGCTGCTGCATGTTTTCTGCGGCAGCTGCGGGCAGGCTTGCTGGAAGCTCGAAGGCGCGGACGAGCATATCGAGCAGGGCTTCGTTCGGGACGCCGAGGGCTTGAAGCATCGGCGTGAGGCGTTCAAGCTCCTGCTTGCGCACGGCTTCCGACATCGGCGTGTTCCCGCTGTCCTCTGCCCACATGTCGAAGTCGCCGAGTACGTCCTCGGACTGCAGAGCTACCAGCTCGTTGTCGACCGACACCATGTCGCCTTCGTCGCCTAAGATGGTGCCGAGCATGGCGAGGTAAGCTGCCGCGATGTCTGTGATGGCTTGGTCTCGCTGACGGGCCATCCGGCCAATCTCCGACGCAGTGTATGCGGCGAGCGCTTGAATCTCTGTGGCTGTCGCCTCTGTCGCCTGTCCGCGTGTGAACGGGGCCATGACGCTGCCCCGGCTGAAGTCGCTGTCGACCTGCTGCGCGTAGCGCTCCAGCTCTGCTGGGACCGGGTTGTGGGGGATGGGGGTCATGATGTCGGTGACGTTCTGGCCTACCGACAAGTCGATTTCGAGGACCTCTCCGTCCTGGCCTTGGGCGTACTTGGCCTTGGCTTCTTCGTCCAGAACGCCCCGGGCCGTGACGAGCATGCGGGCTGCCCGGCGAACTCCTTGAGCCTGGAAGGTCCGCATGTTGTTGACTTCGCACAGCTGGTCGTAGACCCGGCGCAGGGTGCTGTACCCCCGCATCGGGCAGTCGGGCTCCCTCGACAGGTACATCGGGACAAGCGGCACGCGAATCTCGCCTGATGCGGTCTTGAACGGAATGTCCGAGAACTTCTCGACGTCGGCTTCGCCCGTCTCCTGCTCGACCTCCAGCTCGATGCCGTCGTAGAGCCACTTGTCGGTCTTCCAGTCGGGCGACCACACGTACAGCTTGTTGTCCATCATGTCGTAGACCTCGACAATCATGACGAACCGCTCCGCCTTGTTGACGTCGTGGCCGCTGTTGCCCCCCTCTGTGGGGGCGTCGGTCATCCCCGGGGCGAACTGCTCGATGTATCTGGCGTAGATGCGCTTCTCGTACTCCTTTCGGCCGTACCGCTTCTGCGCTTCCTTCAGGGGCAGGAGGTATCGGTGCGCGCAGTACCGCTGAGAGTCCCAGGTCGAGGCCGTGTCGTCCACGATGACGTCCCACGGGGCGACCGCCGCGACCTCAATGCGGTTCATAGGGCTTTTACCGCGCCCTACGGACAGTTTTAGTGCGCTAAACGGGTATATAAGCGCCATACGCAGCCCATCTTCGACTGCGCCTCGGCGCTTGCGCAACCACCGGTTGGCCACCTTCTCCGACACCGCCGGGTTGCCCTTGCCGTGAATGTCTGGTTTGACCACGACCGACGGGTCTCGGACGAACAGGGAGGCGATGAAGCTCTCGACAAGCTCGTAACCACGGGCTGTTTCGATAAGCAGGGAGTCGTCCTGGCCGGCTCGGTCCCAGAAGCGCATCAGGTACGCGTGGCGGAGTCTACGCATCTCTCCGCGCCGGTCCTCCCAGTACGCCTTGTGCTGGTCGTAGATGGCGGCGAAGTCCTTGGCTGACAGGCTCATTGGGTCGTTCTCCAGGCAAGCGGCTGTCGCCGGATGCTTTCTGCGCGCATGTGCATCTTGTGGTCGTCAATACGGTTGCCGGCGGCCCGCTGCCGAAGCATGGCGGGGGCGTCGCGCAGGCAACGATACGTCAGGGCGAGCGACATGGCGAGGTCGTCGTGCAGCCCGCGAGGGGCTTCTGGGGTCGTCTTCTTTACTTCGAGGGAGCGAAGCTCCCCGAGCGTAGCGTGGTCGAGCTTCTGAATGATGTGGCTCTCGATGATTTCGCGGAGCCCGTCGTAGACGTCGAGCTTCGACTTGGTGCTGGTTACCCAGAACCCTCCGTCGGGGCCGGTCCACAGCCTGGGGTAGCGCAGCAGCTGCATTTCGCGCAGGAAGCTGTGGCCGTGGTTGTTGCTCTCGGCGAGACACAGGGCGTGGTTGTACCGGTGGCCGATAGTTGCAGCCCGAGCAGCCCAGGCGTGGGGTGCGAGGCGGTTGTTGCGCTCGATGTAGACGGGCTGGCGGGTAGCGACGTCTACGACGGTGAGTGCGCTCCAGTCCTTGCCGATGCCTCCCCCGATATCGACCCCCATGACGTACTTGCCGTCCTCGACGGGCTCGGCAAACTCGAACCCCTCCGTGTCGAACCACTCCACAGCGATTCGGTCGAGGTCCTCGGCCTGGAACCACGTTGCTCCTCGGCTGGCGAAGGCGTCCGCAAGGCAGCCCGGGTACTCGCGGCGGAAGCGCTTGGAGCCGAGGGTGCCTATTTGCTGCCGGCGCCATTGCAGCTGGTGGTTGTCGAGGCCGTACAGGCTGGCAAGCTCCTCTTCCTCGTCGGTGCGGACAAAGTCTTCCGGCACCGTAGGTGCCCGGTACGGGCCGTGCTCGTGCCACCAGTACGTGAAGACCGACCACCCGTTGTTCGGAGCGCCCTGGATGAGCTGGTGGAACTTGTCTCCCGGCACGTCGGCCGTGGATTCGATGACGATGCTGCCCTGGCCGACGGTCGACAGCACCTGGGACAGCACCTCTCCGGGGTCGGAGTAGAATGCGAACTCCGAGAGGTGGGCTCCGGTGAACTCGAACGAGCGCGTTCCTCCCCGGCCCTCGGTGGTGAAGCTGGAGATTCCGGCGCCGGTGTCCTCGAACTCGCTGTCGGTAGCGCTGTCGAGCGACAGCCGGCGGCGCAAAACCTTGGGAAGCTCTCTCAGCCACTGCCTGTCCATGCGGCGCAGCCGCTTTGCCGAGCGGTCGTGGAAGCTGAGGACCGCGAACACCTGCGGGTGGGGGCTCGTGTACGCCCGGTGGAACTGCCACGCCCTTGTAGCTGTCGAGATGCCGACCTGCCTCGCCTTGACGACGATGACTCGGTTGCTTCTGTCGAGCAGTGCCCACAGCCGGCGCTGCGCGTCGTTCGCCTTGAAGGGCACGAACTGCTGCAGCTGCTTGTGCTTGATGCGAAGCAGGCGGCAGAACGTGTCTCGGTCCCCGAGCAACTGCTCGAACTCGGCTGCGGACGACTTGGGTACGCTCTCTGGGACAAAAACGCTCACGCCTACCCCTGCCTGCATGAGTCGCAGGTGCCGCACGGCGTCCCGTCTACGGGCTGGTAGCAGCTCCAGGGCCACGAGCGGTCTATGCCCCACTCGTCTGCAAGGTGTTGAACCTCGTCCCTGAAAAGACTTGAGTGGGGGGCGTGGACACTGACCCCGAAAGGCTCGCACAGGGATGACGCCGACAACAAGTAGGAGGGCCGGCAATCGGGGTATTGCTCTCGGTCGGCGGCTGTTGCGCCTATCCACACCTCTTTCGCGCCGATAGAGGCAGCGATGTTTGCTGCGTGGGCGAGCATGACAAGGTTTCGGGCCGGTACTACCCTCGGTCCTGGCTTTCCTGGCCCGATGCCCAGCTCGGCTGCGCGCAAGGGCAGGTCGACCTCAAGCACCGGGGTGCTGTCCCTTTGCAGGTGAAGCCTCCTTCGAAGCGCGATGACGGCCCGGCGCTCGTGTGACTGGGCGGGGTGGGGGTAGACAAAGTGAACCCCGGCAGCAAGCCGCTTCTCTCTCCTGGCCTTTTCGACCAGCACCATGGAGTCAAGGCCGCCCGAAACAAGCACAACAACATCACGAGGCATAAAGCGCTCCGAACACGGACAACTGGCGCCGGGCGCAGTCGAGCATGGGTAGAGTTTTGACGAACCTCGTCGCCGAGCTTCCGTCGAAACTGTCTGCGCCCGCGTCTTTGCAGATGGCGATGCGCCGGGCAGTATTGACTCGCAGTACGTGCAGGTATGCCCCACAGTTTCGAGCCAGTTCCCCCCACTTTCGGCAGGTAGTTTCCTTCCACCCGGTGGAGCCCCCGACCGCAATCCCGATGTCTGGGCCGACAATCGCCTTGACGTCGCTTGGCTCGATGCCGTCCTGCACGGCGAGGAGCATGGGGCACACCCCCTGGAGCCGGGCCGCCCAGGTCATCGACATGGCGAGCGACGCCAAGCCGCCCGCAACGATGTCTGGGAGGATGAGCCAGTCGGCGTTGTCCCCTCCCCACTCGACGGCTTTCTCGAATGCTGGAACATCGAACGGCTCCCCCCGCTGGTGCGCTGTCCACGCCCCGTTGTCCAGCGCGTATGGAAACCCCTCGTGGCGAAGCACCCCTCGCGCTGAGACAAGGAGGCGCCAATCCGCCTTGCGGAGGGCATTGAGGTTTCGCCTTGTTCCAGTTCTGCTGGCGTACGCCAACATCAGCCCCTACCGCCCCGCATCAAGCGGAGGGCGGAGCCGAGGTCGTCCTGCTTCTCGCGGGCAACCTCTCCTTCTGCCCCGTGCGATACCTCGGTTAGTACCCACTTCGCTGCGTCCATGGCTACTCGGTCTCCCTTCTTCCGCTCCAGCGTGCTGCGTACACACTCCAGTGCTGCCGTTGTGAGGCTGCGCAGCTGTGGGCCGATGTCGGGGTGGTTGATTGGGCGAGATGGTTCTGGCTTGCGGGGCATGTGACCTCCGATATCGTTATAGCACGAACTCCAAGATGCGCGCGTATTTGTGCGGGACTCCAATAGTAAAGAGAAATTCGGTTTCCTGGGGGGGGCCGACTAACTTCCGGGGGTAGGATACGAAGCTGCGGGGGCTGCTGACTCTCGTCTCTCGTGCCACCGATAGCCAGCTCTACGCGCGTCCTGCTATGGAGGGAGCCTGTCGACCGACGCTGCCGCGTCAGTGATAGAAGCCCGCTGCTCACAACTTGTTGGGAGCCGGGTGAAGACAACTTGTTGGCTTCATGCGGAGCACGATAGCACGACCCGAGCTTGCCGAGGGGGACGCCCAGAGTCACAAACGGAACCCCCAAACCCTGCGACGTACAGTGTGACACCGACGGGAAACTTTCATTAGAGCAGCGAGCATACGTAGAACCACTCCAGTCACACGTCATTTGACGAGAACGCCCACCAGTACCACTACGTCTCTTTTTGATACAGGTGACCCATACATTTCAAGACAGCTGAGAGAAAAAATAAGTTCTCAGGGGGTAAGGGAAAAGCTGAGTCAGCCACACCCAACGAGATTACGACGTTTCCGAGAAACGGTGGTAGCAAAGCTACAAGTGTAGCGAAGAGAAACCGAGAATCCGTGACATCTGGCGGTGTCACACCTGGGGACTACGGAACTTGTGGCTCGTAGGCTCGGACATGCTGTCGGACATGCCACTGGACATGCCGCTGGACACGCAGGCGAGCAGAGCACCGAGCCGTTGCCGCTCGCAGTCGCAGTCCCCTCGTCTTCGCAGTCCGGGTCGGCGGTTAGGGAGGGAGCTTGTCGACCGACGGTGCATTCAAGACTCACCCGCCCGAGGCAGCTGCGTTGCTTGCCTTGCCTGCCCGGTTGGGAGCCGACCTTTGCACCTGCCTGTCGAACGCAGCGACGGAGTTGCGGAGGGAGTGTTGGAGCCAGCTCGTCGTTGCCTGCAAGTAGGAGCCGTACCTACCGCAACCGAGGTACACCCTGCAGCCCGATGGGACCGAAGCGCGCGATAGCGCGCTCGAAAATTTTTTCGATTTCAGGCAGGCAGGCCGCCCCAACCTCAGCCGGGGCGGCGGTGTCGTGCGGTCAGCTGTGTAGCCACGTATCGAAGTCAACCCAGGGCAGGCCGAGCCGCTTCATCGCTGCGACGTAGATGGCGTATCGGTCGCGAAGTGTGCCGCGCTTCATGGCGTTACCTCAGCTGCAACGGGAGAGGAGGAGCAAAAACAGCAGGACGAACAAGAGGCCGGGGCTGGCACAATCGGCGCGGGCTACCATCTCGACACCTCGACGTGTAGAAGGTGCGGCGCGGGTCCGAGCGTCGGAACGTGTGCCGGGTCGGGTCCGCACCAGATGACAACGGCGCGCAGCATAGCCGGCGGTTGACCGGTGGCCGGTGGCATGATGATGCCGACAACCTCCCCGGGCGCGGGTGGTCCTCCGCTTGGCCGGTCTTTGAGCCGGCACCAGATGTCGACGCACCGGGAGCCGTCGTCGGTGTGGGTGTCGTAGCATTCTGCGGGGTGTGCTCCGAGCGCTACGGCTACTGGGTGGGCTACCTCGACTCCGGCCCAGAGGCTGAACGTCGGGAGTTGTCGGAAGTCGGCGCCCATCATCGCGCACCTTCCCGGGCTGCGTCGGCTGCTTTGCGGGCTGCGGCTACGAGTCGCGTCCAGGCTTTGCCGTGCAACGTCGGGCCGTGTTCAGCAAAGGCGACTCCGTCGTATCCGCTTGCACGCATGTTCCGCACAGTGCACATCCCGCACTGGTTGCAGTTGGGCGGGTGCTGCACGTCGAGCACTGCGGCTTGATGGTCGCACAGTTTGAGGCGCTGACCGCCTGCGGTGGTGATGTGGCCGGCGTCCATCGCGTCCGCGAATCGCTGCGCGTCTACCGTCTGGGCTACCATCCATCCAGCGGCGGCGGCCCGTCGTGTTGCCGTGTCGGTCTGCGTCGACGCTAGCAGCATCGACCGCAAGACCGGCCGGTCTCGTCCACGCATCGCCCACTGCGCCGTGTAGCCCAGGACGTCCAGGCCGGCCGCGTCGGCTTGTTCGCGCACTTCGCTCAGTTCGTGGTCGCTGCATATGGACGCGTCCCCGATGGCGGTCAGGCGCACATATCGCGCGTTCCACTTGCGGCCGGCTATCGCGGCTTCCAGTGTGTAGGCCGGCGGCGGCGCGTCGTTTCCGGCGGCGGCTTTGCGTCGGGCTATCGCCTTGGACATAGAGCGGTAGCCTTGCACGACTCGACCCCTCCACGCGTAGCAGCTGCGCCCGCCTGTCTTTCGGCGCACGAAGTGCCGGCAACCTTTGCAAGATGCGGCGGCGTCTTCGTCTCGCACGAATGCGGTCGGCACATCGCCGGTCTTGCTGGTGTTGGTGGTCGCTCGCCACACGAGGCGGCGAACGAAGTTCCAAGGGGTCGTGGGTGTCTCGTCGTGTCCGGGGATGGGCTCGGGGTATCCCTGTCCTCCGGTGTGGTCGTGTTCTGCTTGTGACATCATCATGGTTTGCTCCTTGTGGCGCTGACTTGCGGGCCAGCTCGTGCGTTCGCAGTTTCGTCGGGTGGGGTGGGGTCCGGGGGTGGGGCGTGGGCGCCCCCGGGGCCCGGGACTCAGAGAGTCAGGAAGAACCACACGCACGCCGCCAGGATGACAGCGTGCGCGATTGCTTCGATGTGGCGGCGCGTCACTCTTCACCGGCGGCGGCTTCAAGCTGGGCGACTAGGGCTCTAGCCACTCTGAGCAAGACCTCGCGCTGCGTCGGGTGAAGCCGGTCTTCCATTCCGTGGCCGCTTCGGCGCGCGGCTTCGCTGGGCGTGGTGATGTCGGGCACGGACCACAAGGCCGGGCCGCTTGCGAAGCCCAGCACGGCGCGAACACCGGGGAAGTACCGGCCCAGGCCGGTGACCATGACGCGTCCGGATGCTTTGCCCCAGGACCACATCACGCGCGGCGCGTCGGGGTGGGTGTAGGTGATGGCGGTTCGTGTCATCTGCATAGGTGATTTTCGGAAGCCCATGCGGCGCATTGCCTGTGCCATCTGCGTGTTGCTGTGGTCGGTGTTCATCGTGTTTGCTCCGTGTGGTGGTGGTTGGTCAATCGGTTGAACGCGCGTTCACATTTCGCCGCGAGGCGAGCGTGTCCGTTCTGCTCTGCCCAATCCCAGGCGTCGTCAATGATTGTGCTGAGTGCTCGCCCGTGCTCTGCCTCGATTGCATCAATCTGGGCAGCTGTCCCGCGGTTGGCGATACGGATGGCGGTCTCGATAGCTTTGACGTTCATGGCTCACCTTCGCAGGTCTCGTCAAGCTGGACGTACGCCCGCCGCTCGTCGTCTCGGGTGAGCATGTGGCGGAGCGCGTAGACCACGCCGGCTTCGACGGCGACGGTGTACGAGATGCCGCCGTCTTTCGGGTTTTTCTGGTAGGCCAGTCGCTCGCCCCCCCTGAGGCGGGCTGCGGTCTGCTGCACCTTGCGGGCGCTGATGCGTACCTCTTTGCCGCTGGTGCGGGTGACGGTGAAGCCGTTGTCGCGGGTCTCGGTGACTGTGTACTCGGCGCCGGTTCGGCTGGTGAAGGTGTCGCCGACGTTGACGGGTGCGCTCATCGTGCCTCCCCCATGCCGGCGGCGAGGACGTCCATCACGTCGTCGGCCATGGCGTACAGCGCGCGGCGGGCCGTTGCCTGCTCTGGGCTGTCGCCGTCGGTGGCGTCGGGGCCGTGCACGTCTTCGAGTGCGTTGGGGTGGGCGGTGTGCTGTAGGATGGACTCGGGCGCGTCCATGAGTCGCGACGCGTCGCAGGCTTCGACCACCGTGTCGCACAAGAGGTCCGGGTCTTGGTCTGCGTGGGTGGTGATTGCTCGGCCGGCGAGGTTCAGTACTTCGGTCCAGTACGTGGTTCGGGACATGGTTTGCTCCGTGTGGTGGTGGTGGGGGTGGAGCCCCCCCATTTGGGGGGGGCGGTCGGTTTACTTGCTCCAAGGCACGTTGCGCTGCCATGTCGCCCCAACCTCGCTGGGGTAGTGCGGCAACCATTCGTTTCGTGCGGCCGAGGTCGGGGCGTACCATTGATGTCCGGCCGTGAGCATCTCGCCGAGTTGTGTGGGCTTGCGCCCATAGGAGCCGTTAAAGCGGCAGGCCTGGAGCCGTGTTCGGTGTTCTCCGACGCCACCGTGTCGAAGTGTCCACTCCCACTGGGCGAGCGTTCCGCTCTGGCTGTGGGTCGGGCTGGTTAGGACGGCGATGCAAGTTCCCTCCCACGCGATGTCAAATCCGGCGCCGTCCCAGGTCATCCGGGGCAGGAGGGTGGCCGCGATGACTCGGTAGCCTTGGCGGTCTGCGTGCATGTCAAGGGCGCGGAGGGCTTCACGGGGTGTGGGGTAGGTTGGGCTGGTTGGCATGGTGTTTGCTCCGTGTTTGGTGCATGGGGTGTGTCGGCGTTCCCTTCCGGGAACACAGTTCCCGTAACTGCTATCACTGCAATCAGCAAGGTGCAGGATACTGCATACTGCCGTTTCAAAAATGAATCATATGCAGGGGTTCAGTGCCCCCCGGAGGGAAGCCCGGCGGCCGGTGGGAATCAGCAGTAGAGCGAGCATGAAGAAACCCCGCCAGTCTGCGAGGACGGACGGGGTCTGGAGTCACACTTGGGGACGAGGCATGGTTTCCTGCTTGTCCCAAGTGTGACTGCAGCAGCCCCGGGAGTCCGGCGGGGGTTCGTAGTGTGAGTGGGTGTCGCCTGCGCTGTGGAACCGGAGCGAAGCGGCAACGTGCATTACAGCAACGCACGAAGCATTGCGGGGACGGGGTGTCGTCGACGCTCGAAGTCATGCGTCAGCGATGGATGCCCAAGCTCACGGTAGTGAGCGTAGGGGCGAGACAGCTTGCTGGCTCGATGCGAAGCACGACGTAGCGCCGGGAAGGAGGCGAAGCCGAGTGAGCGGGACGCCCAGAGTAAGGTTCGGGTGGACCTGAATCAGCGCACACATGACCCACCACCACAACCCATCTACACTCACAGCGTTACGCGCTACAGTAGGACAGCGAAGATGCAGAGACGCACACTATGTTGGAGCACACTGCATGTAGCGTTGGCATCGATTGTTGGGCGCTACCGGTAGACCAGAGACCAGAGACCAGAGACCAGAGACCTCGGCTACTCCGGGTGGGGATGCGGGTGCGCTGGTAGTGTCTGTGTCGGGTGCGCTCGGAGTGGCAGGACGTTCGCCTTGGCGGGGGGTGTGCCCGGGCGGGGCCGTAGCGCGTCGTAGGCTGCAGACCTTGACACTCCCTCTCTCTTTAGATATCAACTGCAATAGCAGCATGAGCTGCAATAAGGAGTAACTGATGTCTGAAGAACTGAACCCTCCGACCCGTGGTGCCATCTGGTGTGACCGTGACGTGGCCCTCCTTGTGACGCAGGTTGCGCACCTGAAGGGTTTGAACGTGCGGCAATACATGCGAGAGTTGAAGGCCGTCGTAGAGCAGCAGCGGGCTGAGACGGTGGCGAAGCTGGCTGCGGAACTGCGCTCGTCGTAGGCGGCACACCAACAACAAGCATGGAGGCATAGATGACTCAAGACTTCGACACGACTCCGCCCGACGTGGTGGGTGAGGGAGAGGCGGGCGCCGATTTGAACCGTGTGGCACACGACTTGTTGTGGCCGCGCCCTTCTCGTGACGACCTGATGTACGTCTCCCAGGCCCTGTCGGGTGGGGACTACTTGTCGACGGGGCTGTTCCTGCGGGGCAGCATCGGGCCGCACGGTCGTGGTCGCACGATGGAGCACTGCCAGCGGGTGACGTCGCTGCTGTGGGATGCGGATTTGGTGACCCTGTACGAGGCGCTGCTGGTGTCTCGTCGTCGGCCCGTGCCCAACAAGCGGGCTGGGCTGAAGGCTCAGCTGTACCGTCTACCGACGGACCACCTGACCATCCTGCGGAACATTCTCATTGAGCAGTTGGTTCCGGTGTGGTCGGACGTGATGGGGATGCAGCCGACGGTGGTGCTTGACTCGGGGTGGGGTGTTCACATTCACCTTGCCGTGGAGCATGAGGTGGCCGAGAACATCGGCGACATCAGCACTTTGTATGCTGACTTGACTCGTCGCATCAACGAGCGGGTATCGACGGTAGCTCGGCAGCTGCGGCCCAGCCTGCGTGTTCCGGCCCTGTTCGACAGGTTGTCGGTGGGTGCTCAGCTGGCTCGACCTCCCGGCACCATCAACCGCAAGTGTGAGTGGGAGCCGCGCACTGTGGAGGTGCTTGAGTTGAACCCTGAGGTGGCGCTGTGTGGTTCGGAGTGGGCTCGTCTTCAGGTGGGTCTGGGTACGAGCAGCACGATGTTCGATGGGATTGGTGAGGAGGTTCGCGACCCGACTGACGCTCCGGTGTCTGTGCCTGTGCCTGCCCGTGGTGGCGGGAACGTGGAGGTCGACTTCTCCGAGCAGCACATTGGTGGCCGCACCTGGGCTGACGTGGCCTACGCCCTGGCTCCGGGCGAGAGGGTCAAGGTCAAGTGCCCGTTTGGCGGCAACACGATGGGCTCGGGCTTCTTTGCCCGTGAGACTGACGGCCGTACTCGGTACTACTCGGCCATCCTGCAGCAGACGTTCTGGGACACGGTGGTTCGCCGGGCTCCGACGGGTCAGCGGGTGGTGCGGTTGGTGATGAAGCCGAGCAAGCGCAATGGTGAGGTAGCCCGCCCGGTCAACAGCCTGCAGAACCTGCAGTTGATGATGAGCAACGACCCTGAGATCGATCTGTGGTGGGACGAGTTCACTGAGCTGCCGATGGATGGGGAGAACGAGCTGGACGAGGACTGGTGGTTGCGCACCCGCCTGATGATGGAGGCGAAGTACGGGTGGCCCTGGGCTGCGCCCTCCCAGTTGTTGATGTCGACGGCATCGAGCGTGGCGAAGCTGACCCCGAAGCACCGTCCCAGGAGGTGGTTGGAGCAGCTGGCTGTGAAGTGGGACCGCACCCCTCGGCTGAAGATGTGGATGCACAAGGTGCTCGGCACCCTGAAGGCCGACACGCTCATCAACGAGTACAGCCTGCGGTGGCCCATCGCCCTTGTCGCCCGCATGCTGGAGCCGGGCTGTAAGCAAGATGCCATGCTGGTGCTGCAAGGAGACCAGGGCATTGGCAAGTCAACAGTGTTCGAGATTTGGGGGAGCCAGGAGGACGTGCAGCCCGGCATGTTTGTCGACACCCGCATTCGCCTGGACGACAAGGATGCGCTCTTGACGCTGAGCAAGGCGTGGATTCTGGAGGACGCTGAGCTGCTGGCCCACCAAGGCGCTGGTGCCGAGTCCCGCAAGTCCTTCCTGTCCAGCAGGGTCGACACCTACCGTCGTCCGTATGCTCGGCGAGTCACCCAAAGCAAGCGCCACTGCGTCGTTGTGGGCTCTACAAACTCGGGTGTGTTCTTGAAGGATTCGACCGGCAGCCGCAGGTACTGGGTGGTGGAGTGTGCCGAGAAGATGGACCTTGAGTGGCTGCGCACCTACCGTGACCAGCTGCTGGGTGAGGCGGTGATGCGCTACCGGGATGGTGAGCGGTGGTGGCTGAGCAACCATCAGGAGGCCAAGCAGCAGAAGCAGAACAAGCGGTATCTGTACGCCAGCAGCTACACCAAGGCGGCCGAGGCGCTGCATCGTCTACTGCCCGAGGGTGCTGCGTTCACCACCGAGCTGGTGGCGGCTACCCTCGGTGTCCCTGTGCGAGACCACCACTACGTGCGACGCAGCCTGGAGAGCGCTGGCTGGAAGGTGGTGCGTACCGCCAAGTGGCGTGGCTGGAGCAACGTCGCCACGAAGATGGACCTGACGTGGGAGCAGCGCATTGCGATGGGCCGCATCGGCATGTCCAAGCTGTCCGACGCCTGGGATGAGATGTTCCGGCTCAACTGATTGCACACTGCTACAACCCTTGCTATAGATATTCGTGCTACCAAAGGAGCAACCATGATTGTCATGTCCGAAAGCATCCAGGCCCTTGCCCCTGCCCTCGCCGCCGCTCAGGCGGAGATGGGCTCGGCCCACCTCGATGCAAAGAACCCACACTTCCGCAGCAAGTACGCCTCGTTGGCCAGCTGCCTCAACGCTGCCGCCCCTGCCCTGGCCAACCACGGCCTGAGCATCCAGCAGCACCCCGGCTACAACCCCGATGCCCAGCTCGTGTCGGTCACGACCATGCTGCTGCACAAGTCCGGCGAGTGGATGCAGTCCACCTGCCACCTGCCCCTCGGCGGGAAGAAGGACGGTCACGCACTGAAGAGCGCAACAACCTACCTGCGCCGCACCGCCATCGTATCGGTGCTCGCCCTGCCCGAAGAGGACGACGACGGCAACGCTACCTCGGCCGTCTCGGTGCGCCGTACCAAAGCAGCGCCGAAGGTGGCACCGAAGGCGCTGGTAAACGAGACCGACCTGAAGTCCTACCGCGACCTATTGAGCGACATGGGCGCCGACCCCCGGCTCGTCGCAGACTTCTTCCGGTCTCACGGCAAGCCCGACGCATCCGAGGCCAACGGCGAGCAGCTGTACAACAGGCTGGAGTGGGTCAAGCGCAACCTGCCCACCATCATCAAGTGGGGCGACGAGCGATGACGCGGTTCATTGAGCGCATCGTTGCAGTCGACCCCGGCTCCTACGCCCACGGGCTGGTGGTGGTTCGCGTCACCGGCCTGGGGGATGGGGACAACGAGGTCGAGTACGCACAGAAGGACGCGCACTGGTCGGACGTACAGCGAGAGGTGCGCAACCTTGAGACCGACTTGCGTGCAGGCCGAGCCATCCTGGCGTGCGAGCGCGTAGCCCCAGGGCAGTCGAGTTGGTCGCTCACCTACACGACCGAGTTCGTGGGGCGCCTGACAGAGCTGCACGACGTCCTGACCAACGGCCACCGACACGCCCTGCCCCTCTACCTGATGACCCGACGAGAGGTTCTGACTCATCTACGGGTCATCGGCAAGGGGGCCAACCGTGACTCGCTGGTACGCCACACACTCATCGAAATGCACGGTGGAGACCGTCGGTCTGCCATCGGCACCAAGCACGAGCGAGGCCCCCTGTACGGGGTGACCTCCCACGCCTGGGCAGCAATGGCCGTTGCCGTCGCTGTCCGCATCAAGCGCCGCGAGGCGCACTACCAACCGGAGCAAACATGACCTTCCTTCCCAACGTCGTCCGAGAGTTCGGGACCGACGCAGACTACCGGGCCGACCCCGGCTTCAACTTCAGCGCCATCAAGACCGCCATTGGTGGATCGATGTCCGACCTGCGCCACACGCTCGACAACCCCACACCCTGGAAGACCACGCCCGCGATGCAGCTGGGCACCCTGGTCCACGAGTTGGTGCTCGAACCTGCTTCGTCGTGGCTCGACAAGTACGCGTGGACTCAGGAGACCGACCGTCGACGCAAGGCGTACAAGGAGGACAAGGCTGAAGCCGAAGCTCAGGGCCGCATCCTGCTGCCCATCGACATGAGGCACAGGGCTGAGGCCATCGCTGAGGCCTGCTTCAAGAACACCTTTTTCTCGGCTGCGCTGCGCGACCGCAACGTCACCACCGAGGTGGGTATGGCCATCACTCCGATGCCAACGCTGCTGCCCGGCTACCGCATCAAGGGCAAGTACGACCTACTCGCCGACGACACCATCATGGTCGACCTGAAGACGACGACCGAGTCGCTCGACATCGACAACCTGTCCCGCCTCATCGTGAAGCGAAACCTCCACGTCCAGCAAGCGATGTACTGGCACATTCTCCGCCTTGTCCGGCCCGAACTGGCTGAGCACAAGACGACCATTGCATGGCTGTTCGCTCGCACCGAGGGCGCGCTCGACACCGTGTACGTGGTGGCCGATGAGGAACTCATTGCCCACGCAGAGGCCACGCTGCACGACCTGCTGGAGCGACTGCAGGACGCAGTGCAACACGACACCTGGGCACCCGCCCACCCTGGTGGCCTTGCCACCGCTACTCTCCCTCGCTGGATTGCGAGACCTGAACCAACCCGCAACGTCACCCCACTCCCACCAAACGTCTGAGGTATTTATGTCCGTAGCAAACACAACCATCGTAGCCCGCCTCGCGCGCGACCCCGACGTCAAGACCAGTGACCGTGGCACCACCATGTGCAAGCTCACACTGCCCGTCGACAACCGCCGCACCGACACCACGACATGGTGGACCGCCACCCTGTTTGGCAAAGGGGCCGACGTCGCAGGTCAGCACCTGTCGAAGGGGTCGTGGGTCGCCGTCAGCGGTCAGGCACACGTCCGCACCTACAACAAGAAGGACGGGACGCAGGGCTTCAGCGCCGAGCTGGACAACTGCTCCTTCAACTTCGTTGGCGGGCGCCAGGAAGGGCGTCAGGGCAACGAGTCTGGAGGCGGGTCCATCGACGCAGGCTTCGTCCAGCGCCGCATGGGCGGGCAGGCAGGGGCGCCCTCTCCCGACATTCCGTTCTAGCCCTCGACGTACTGCTCGTAGCCCCCGCCCTTGGGGGCCCAGAGCATCTGCCTCCGAGGGGTCGAACCCTCGGGGGCGAGGCCAACATGGACGTGGCCTCCCCTCGACGCGGCATACGCGATGACTTGGTCGTAGTCGAGGAACCCGTCCTGGCGTAGCTGCTCGATGCGCTCCGCCAGGGTGGTCGACTCCATACCCTTGACCTTGATGTCCGCTGCCAGCCCAAGCATGTGCCGGCTGGTACGCGAACCACCAATGGCCGCATTAACCTGCGGGCTGCGGTAGCCGCTCGTCACCCTGACCGGCGCACCAAGGTCGTTGCGCAGTGGGTCGAGCAGCGTGTCTACAAGGCGCTTGAGGTTCGCCCAGTAGGGCTCAGGGGGCTGGTTGGGGAGACCAGTAGAGGTGCGGGTCATCTCCCGCAGGCTGAACCACTGCCCCAGCATCACCGGTTTAGGCACGGGGCACGTCAGAGAGAGCGAGGATGGTGGCGCCCAGGTCCAGCAGGTCGGCCGCCAAATCACGAAGCTCCGCCCTGGTGTAGCCGCCCTTGCCGAGGCGGATGGCCTTGGTCACGAGGCGGATGATGCGGCCGATGGGGACTGCGGTAGCGGTGTTCATCAGTAGCTCCTTCTTCATTCTGGCTTTCCTGCGATGGCGTCGAGGCGACCGTACAGCCCACCGATTTTGCGCTCGATGCGGGCCGATGTCTCGCGACACTCCTGCATCTCGGTCAGCCACGCGTGCCGGTCCTGGGCGTGCTCGTCAATCAACTTGTCCACTTGGGCAAGATGGCTGTCAACCCACCTCGAAGCCGACGGGACAACGGTGTTGCTGAAGAAGCGCCACGCAGCCAGACCCATGCCAAGCAGTAGAACCAGGGACGAGGTCGGACCAGTCGCGAGAGTGAGGAGGGTTGATTCATCCACCGTTCTGACTCCACCACAGCACAGCTGCTGTGATTCCAAGTTGGTCGAGGTGGCTCTTCAGCACAGGCGTCTGCCCTGCCTCGGTGCGGGCGCGAATGTCTGCCCAGACTTCGTCCACCTCAGACGAGCTGACGGCCGTGGTGAGCATACCCACCTCCAGCCCGTTGGCGGGGAGCAGCTGCAGGGTGGCTTCCGCCGTTGGACCCCACCCCTCGATGTGAGCCTCGGTGGAGCCGTCGTCGGCATAGGCAATCTCGACCAGTCGCAGTGTGTCGCTCATACCAGCCTCTGAATCAGGATGCGTGTGACGGTGAAGTCGGCGGTGTCGCCAGAACAGATGAAGGCCCGCAGCCCGTTGGCCTGGAACGTCGGGCTTCCCGATGCCAGCCCGATGCTGTCTGCGCCCGCCATGATGGTGCCGGCTGCACCTGGGGCTGGAGTCGGTGGTGTGGTCCCCGACGTGTCCTGCACCTCGACCACCTCGCCCGATGTCAGAATGAGTGTGATGACGCGCGAGGTCTTGATGGCGCTGGTTGCCTGGATGGCGCTGCTGGAGGTGTTCTTGCGGACGCGAATCTTCTCGTTCGTGCCGTCGTTGTTGTCCTCGGCGTAGAACATTCTGGCGTCGCCGCTGTTGTGCGTCGTGTTGCTGCCCTTGTTGAGGCCCACGAATATCAGACTATTCCCAGCGCTGGGGTAGGTCAGGCTGGTGATGACAACATGCACTGCGTACTGGTGCTTGCGGACGTCCTCAACACTGAAGCTCGCGAACAGCGGGCTGACAAGCAGGCTCAACGTGTTGCCGCTGGAGGTGTCAGACCCGCCGTCGAACACCAGACCCGTGCCGTTGGTGGGAGTGCATGTGCCGTTGCCGCCGGAATGGACCGACCAGTCCACGCCGACAGACTTGCCCGACACGGACAGGGTATGGCTGCCGACACCCAGGGCGCTGGCCGTGGCGATGGTAGTAAAGTCAAGGTCGACCAGCTCGGTCCACACTCCACCTCCACCACCACCCCCGCCACCGCTCGATGCGGGACCACCGCTCGCTCCGGTATCCGGGTCAAAGCATGGGGTGATGGGCATGTCAGGTCTCCGACCACGTTACGGTTGACTCTTCAACTTGCACCGTGCCGGCGTCGGTCTTGAAGAAGAGGTAGACGGTTCCGGTCTCTCCAGACAGCACCTGAAAGACGGGCAGCTTGATGGAGAAGGCCACGCAGCCAGATGCGGTAGTGGTCAATCCCGTAGCCAGGGTAGCCTCAGTGTCGGGCACCACGGTGTGGTCGCCGTCAGCATCAAGGCACATACGGAACGTCAGCTTCGTGGCACTGCCCGCGATGGCGGACACTCGAATAACCACACTCTCGATGCGGGCACCGTACTTGCGGCCCAGGTTGCTGTTGCCAGCCAGTAGGTCGTGGGCGTGGTCTTTCGTTTTATCGAACGCCGTGCCAACCGCACTGTGCTGCTCAACCTTGCGGCTGTTGTGGAAGAAGGTGACGATTCTACTGGGCATGGTGCCTCCTCGGCATGGACGGCCACTTACAGGTTGAGTCTATCACGCTACTGGTATTGGTCGCGGCGAAGTGCGCGCTGGTGAATGTCCTCGGGAGACTTCATCCGAAGCGGAGTAGCCAGCCCTGGCAAGTAGGCGTAGAACGGGACGATGGCGCGGTACTTGGGGTCGTAGCCGTCGGGCGGGTAGACGCTGGCACCGATGCTCTTTGCGTAGTCCTGCGTCGCCCTGTTCATGGTGAGCACGGTGGCGAGGTACGAGAACACTTGGAAGTCTCGGTAGCCCGTACCGGTAAAGACGAACTGCACCCCGTCGTGCTCCGGAGCCCCAGGCCTGCGCTCGTCTCTCTTCTGGAGGTCGCTGACCTCCTTGATGCTGAACCTCGTCTGGGCGTAGTCCCACAACCCAGCCTGCTTGAAGGCCACGACCCAGCTGTCGTTGACCAGCCTGCCCCGGCTCGTGGGGCGAGAGTGCTCGAACGATGCTATCAACGCCTGCGCGAACGGCTGAAGGTTCTCTTCCTGAATGCCATCCACCAGACGACCCCACCAGTCAGCAGCTGCGCCCTCCTTGCCAGCCAAGGCAGCCAGACCAGCCGCCGCAAACATGGTGGCATCGATGATGTCGGCAGCTCCCGAAGCGAACACCTCCTGCGGGCCGGCGATGGCTGTGCGCCGGTGGTCGAAGGTCGGCCCAGGTATCGTGAACGACCGCACCTTCTCGTGGTCGGCCCCAAAGGTCCACGTCCCGGCGGCTTGGTGCATCCGCATCTGGAGCTTCAGCACCTTGAGCCACGTATCTCGCCCAGCAAACACGCTGCGGATAATCTCCGACGTACTGGCGGCGCGGAAGGTGGCGAACAGCAGGTACTTGTTGAGGCCCTCCTTGACAAAGTCAGGCACAGCGCCGTAATCGAGCACCGAGGCTCGTGCGATCTTGGCCGCCTCCATCGGAGTGTGCCCGTCGCGAATGGCCGCAGCGAACGCGCCCCGACGAAACACGTTGTCCGTCCACACCGCAAACTGCATACCCACAGCTTCGCGCCGAGGGTCCATCCAGGCCAGCAACTGACGGCCCTTGCCCGCCTCCTTCACCGTCTTGAACCAGGGCTCGTCGGCCACCTTTGTCTTCGTGGCGTAAATGCCCAGGTCTCGCTGGATGGTCTTGAAGACGTTGGCAGTCGTATCAACTTCAGCCCGGGACATGAAGATGTTGTACGCAGAGCACAACTCCTCGAACTCCTGCTGCGTCCACTCCTTGCCGTACAGGTCACGGAACAAGACATCGGTTGGAGCCCTGGGAGCCACCGTGTTGGGGAGCGCCCTTGCCGCCAGCCCACGGGCCGCCGTGGCAACCTGCCCAGGAACCATGCCCAACGCCTCGGTCGCGCGCTTCACACCCAGCGTACCCACCATCATCAGCGGTGCCGTCAACACGTTCAGCCCGATGTACCGAGTGAGGGGCACCGCAGGCATCGCCCCCAGCGGGCCGCCGATAACGATGCCCGCGCTGAGTAGGCCATAGGCCGCCATCTGGTTGGTCGACCGAATGAAAGACGCGACTTGGTCAACAACGTACTCGGCATACTTGCCGTCAGCCAGAAGGGTCCGGCCGTGCAGGTCCTCAAGCGCGTCAAGCATCGTGCCCTTGGCGGCCTGCAGCTTTAGCTCCTCCAAGACCTTGCCCATCCCAGGGGGGACAGCCAGCACCTGCGACGGGTCGCTTGGGATTTCGGCCAACTCGACAAGCAGGTTGTCGAGGGAGCCCGGCGTCCCGAAGGAGCTGTAGCCAAAGCGGCGCATCGAGTTGCGCACCTGATTCTCAATGAACGATGTCGTCGCACGGTCCATCGCCGACGACATCGAACCAATGATAGCCCCCTTGATGTCGTCCTCTTTGACCCCCTTGTCAATCAACCGCCTGATTGCTCGGGCGAGGTACTTGGTCTGCGGGTCCGGCAACGCAGGCCCCTTGGCCGACGCAATAAGGTGCGACACGGCCGCAGCGAGCTGGTTGGTGTTGTCCGCCTGAGAGCGACTGACCCGACTGTCAGGGTACAGAGTCTTGTCGTTTATCATGCGCCTGAACAGGCTCTCAGCCATCTCCCGCCGAGGCCCTGGACCAAACAAGCGGACCTGCCCGGTCGACCACCGCGTCACCTCCTTCATCGCACCCTGGGGAAGGAACCGCTTGGTGAACCGACCAGCCTCGTCAGCTACTACCTGCGAGGGGATTCGGGGCGCAGCGGTGGCGGCCCGCCCGATTCCAGTCTCGCTGTTGACGTGGCGAAGCGCGTCGAAGAAGAGCCTCTTCGTGGCGCCCTGCTCAGCGTCCGTCAGGTTGGCCGCCTCCAGCCTGCGAACCGCCTGCAGCACGGACTTTTCGACAGCGATAGGGGCTTGGTACAGCATCTGCCGAGAGTCGTAGAAGTCCTCGGTCTCTCGCAGAATGTTAGGGCTGAGGCTTGTGACGAACTCCGGGTGCTGGTCAACGAAGTCATCGAGGATGCTTGAGGTCGCCAGCTGCCTGTCCGCTGACATCTGCCACGTCTGCGCAGTCCGCAAGGTCGCGTCATCCCCAACAAGCATCGACCGAATCGAGCGCTCAGAGGCTCCCCGCCCAACCAGGGACGGGTACTTGTCGCGGAGCAGGTCAAGCACCCGCTGAATGTTGTCGGACGTCGGCGCCAGGATGGCGCCCTGACTAAGCTGAGAGAGCGCCTCCACCGTGGCTACCTGCCCCTCGTCCATCAGCTGGCCCTGCTTGGCGCCGAGCCGGCGTAGCTGCTTCAACGCCTCGCGAACCTTGCCCGCCTCGTCTTTGACGATGAAGTCGCCAAGCACCGAGTCGATGTTCCGGAGAAGGGCGGACACATCGGCGTCCTTGCGTGTGTCCTTCTTCGAGAAGAAGGCGCGCATGATGGACGACCACTGCTGCCGCTTCTCCCCGCGAGAAGCCAGGGCGCGGGCCACACCAATGAACTCCTCCTGCGTGTCCACGTCCATTTCGCGCACGTACTCCATGAACCGACCCAGCTGAAACTCGCCGGTCATGCCCAAGGTGTCGAACAACACCTGAGACGCAATCTCCGCTTCGGACGGCCGCTGACGAAGCGGCTCTCGAAGAACGTTTTCGTCTACCTGCTGACGCAGCCGAGCCATCTGGGCATCGAACCGGCGTGTTGCCAGCCTGCCGATTTCCGACCAACGGAGCTTTGTGTACTCGTTGACCGCCAGCACCCCGGGGCTGGCTTTGCCCTGCTGACGGTACTTGCTGACCAGCTGCTGAAGGGTGGACCGGTAGCGTTTTTGGATAAGCCCAGACTCGTTGGCTATCTGCTCGCTGAGCCGGCGAAGAGCTACAGGCGTTTGCTCGTTTGTCGACAGCAACCAACGCTTCGCAAGCTGCGCGTTCCACTTGCGCTGGTAGTCGGCAATGCCCTGCACAATGACCCTGGACGCAGCGCTGTCAGGAAGCAGGGAGGCTGTAGTGGCGGACACTCGCTCCACCATCGCCATTGCACCGACAATGCGGTCAAGCACAGGGGCCACAACCTCTTCCCTGAACTCCATGCGCTCGCTGGCTCGTCGGGTAGTTCGACCCTCAAGGGTGGCTTCTACACCTTCAACGCCCTGGTCATGCAAGAGCTTGCGCCACCCAGCCTCGCGCACGGCGTCTTCTACAAAAGCGTGGAACTTGAGGTCCATGCCCTTGGGGTCAACCAGCTTGTCGAGGATTCGCTGGGTCGTTCCCTGCGGCAACACCGTGTCAAGCACGCGCGTCAGCTGCTCCAGGCTGCTGGGAGCGTCACCAAACACGTTCGGTCCGATGTCTGAGGGAAGGCCGTCCGCCAGACGGTACTTGCCGTCGACAAGCTCAGGCTTGTAAATGGCGCGAACGTAGTCGCCGACCTGCTTGAAGTTTCTATCCGTGGCGCGCGACGTGGGAACCATCAGCCGGTCGGACACAAACCTCACGTCCCTCGGCATGTGTATGTCGACCAGCTCCTCAAGCCCTTTGCGGAACATGGTCTCCAGGCCAGAGCCAAACTTGACCGTGTCAGACATGCCCGCCAACTGCTTGCCTGCGCGCATGTAGACGGACAAGGGGCCGTCAACGTCGAGCCCCGCTTTTGCGCCAAGGCGCGTAGCCTCATCCGCCATCGCCAACATCTGCCGTACCCGAACATGCAGCGTGTTGACTGGTGCTGCCCCAGCCGTTCGTGCTGCCCGGGTGAAAGCTTCGATTACCTTATCAACCGGGGCTTCTTCCGAGATGAGCCTGAACACATCTCCGTAGTGCAGCGGGATGCGGTCTCGCATCATTTCCGGAATGGCGTCTCGGAGAATCTCTTCAATCCGAGCGCCGGGAAGGTACGGAGCAGTCGGGTCGGACGCCATTTTACGCAGACCCTTCGCGACAGCCCCCGCCTCCAGCCCGATGCGCCACTCCATGATGGCCTCGCTGACCACCTCCCGGGTCTTGGGACCAATGGGCTGAGACAACAGCTTTGGAAGGTCGACAAGGTCTACGGTCTCGGCCCCCAAAAGCCCCTCTGCCACAAGCTCTTCGCGAGGAGCCTTGGTCGCCGCTCGCTCCAGAATCGTCCTGCCAATGCCGGTGTCAGCGAACGACCTAAGCTCACCCACCGTGGCTGTGGGCTCTGTCACCACAGCCCGCATCTTGAACGGAGTAGACAGCTGCTGCCCCGACTTGGCCGCAACCACCCGGGCAGGGTCTCCCCCCTCCCGCACGAGCTTCGCTGTGTCGACCACGCCGTCAGGACCAAGCGCGTCCGCAAACTCCGCCCCAACACGGTACGCCTGCGCCCACTTCTGTGGGTCCGACGCCTGGGCAAGGCCCTTGGCCGTTACGCCGAACTTGCCCGTCAACGCTGCTGCCTTCACACCCTTTGCGCCGAGCTGCAGCATGTGAACCGGGCCGCCCGGAACAGCGACCTCCATCAACAACGCAGGCCCCATCGACAGCCACTGGTTTTCCCCAAGCTGCTCACGGTAAGACGGGATGCTCATCAACTCGTCGTGGAACGAGCGGCCCCGGCTGTGCGCCACAAGCACGTCAGTGAAAAACCCGCCTGTGCTGGCCGCCACACGCAGCCCGCTTTCGGGTACAGGGGTCTCCTCGTCTCGATCGATAGGGCTGAAGGGCACAGGCACAATGTCGAGGAAGTCACCACCCGTCGCCAGCGACGCCATCCCAAACGGCACCGCAGCCAGACCTGCCGGGCCCGCAAAGCCCAGCGCAGCCAGTCTGGACATATCGTCAGCAGTATCCTGGCTAACGTACCCACCCTCCACGGCAGAGCGCCGCGCTTGGTCGAGCATGTAGGCAAACTGGTCGGACATCGAGTCAGGGTTTTGAAGGCCCCCGTCCCTGTCCACCTCGTAGAAGTATGGCAGCGTGTCGAACAGGAACTCGCCGACCAACACCGACCCCAGGCCCATGTTCCGCATCGCGGCACCCATGAAGGTCTCGCGAATCTCTCGGCGCTCGGTGTCCACCTCGGTCAACACATCTTGGAAGAAGGAGTCAGCCTCTTCGTAGGCCTCTGGCCTGGACTTGCCCGCATCCAGGGCGTCCTGAAACCGCTGCTGCTTCTGCGCCTCCAGCTCCGCCATGCGCTGCTCGTACCCGAAGCCGGAGTACAAGGTCTGCCTGCCCATCGACTGGGTGAGTAGCTCCAACCCGGTGGCTTTGCGGGGGCGCCCATCCTCGCCTCGCACGTACCCGTCGGTGTGCAACAGCAGGTTGCTCTCGAACAGGTTGCCGATGTCGGTGCCCTCGGGGTTGACCCGGCGCTCCATCATCCGCTGGTGGCTTTCCTTCAGCTGCGCGTCTTTGACTGCCTGCGAAGTGGTTGGGCTGCGCAGCTGCTCGTCAAGAATCTCCTTCTCTTTCTGGTAGGCCGCAGCAAGCTCCTCTGCCCGCGTGACCTTCAGACGAAGGCCAAGCATGTCTTGGTCCTCAACCGCAGCTGGCGTGCCCTGTACGGGCGCTGAGGGGGCCGTGGCTGGACGCTGAGGCTGCTGCCCCATGTCTGCCAGGAACTGTTGCCGCTCAAGCTCTCGCAGCCGCTGAGCGTCCGCAAGGTACGCCTGCGCCTCCTCGGGCGGAATGTCTGGAACATCGGGCGGCAGTTGGGCCGGCGGCCCAAGCAGTGCATCAAACGACTGCGGCG
>MPLT02046083.1_pt1 | contig 35007 bp, 19 predicted proteins | sample 1617391 | NCBI WGS metagenome assembly MPLT02 (sample SAMN05944800, study PRJNA350692) | marine metagenome | biome: marine; feature: ODZ; material: water; isolation source: 70 m water sample filtered on 0.2 um supor filter | place: Pacific Ocean | collected 2012-04-08 | depth 70m m
CGTTCACCCCTCACGGCGATCGACGATCCCGCGGTCACCGTCGCTCCCATCGCCCCCGCGAGCCTTCGTCGAGAACGCGAGTCGCGAAGACGAACGAACGAGGAATTAATCGACGCCAATCACCACAATCGTCGACAAATCGCCGACACGTCGTAACCGACCGACCGATCGATGGATGGATGGACGCGACGACGCGATCGACCCTTCGCTCGACCGCGACGAGACTTCGAGAGATGCACGAAAAAACGCGCTCGTCGACTCGTCGATCGACGCGCGCGTCGCGAAGCGTCGTCCTCGTCGACTCCGCGCGTCGCGCGTCCCGCGCCGAGGCGCCGCATTCCCCCTCGATGCGATCGGGGGGTGTGAGGGACTGTTTCGCGGAGTCGTGAATCGTGGTTTGAGTCGTGATCGGTGGTTGGAGTCCCTTTCGCGCGCGCGCGACGAGGATGGGCGATGGGTGCCGGGTGACGCGCGCGCGCGGGAGACGGCGGCGGTGAGGGCGCGATGGCGGTGATGCGCGCGGGAACGCGCGTGGACGCGCGCGTCGAGACGCGGACGCGGACGCGGACGTGGACGCGAGCGATGGGACGGGACGGTGGACGCGGGGCGGTGGTGTCGTCGCGCGCGCGGACGCGAGCGATGGGAACGAGCGATGGGGGCGGTGACGGTGACGGTGACGTGGGGAGGCGACGGGCGATGGGGGCGGTTCTGGGCGTCGCGTCGGCGGTGGCGACGGTGAGGGCGACCGGTGGGGCGGCGCGTGCGGCGACGGGGGTGTTGGAGTTGACGCCGAAGAACTTTGAGCGCGAGGTGACGAAAAACGCGGGCGCCGTGTTCGTGGAGTTTTACGCGCCGTGGTGTCCGTATTGCAAACGATTGGAACCTATTTGGAATGAACTGCCGAGTAAGCTCGAGGAGGCGGGGTCGAAGACGCGCGTGGCGAGGATGAACGTGGACACGTACACGGAGTACGCGAGCGCGTACGCCGTCACCGGGTTTCCGACGCTCATGCTGTTCGAGAACGGTCGACCCGTGGGGGCGAAGACGGGATTGGTGGACATGAAGATGGCGATGCGGTACGCCGGGGTGCAGGATGAGGGAATCCTGGCGCAGTTTACGCCGGAGAAGAAGCTGGATAAAGTGTTGTCGGGGGCGCAAATCGAGTACGTGCAGGGACAGGTGGGCGCTGTTCGCGAGGAGTTGGCGGGGATCAAGGATGTGGATTCTCGCGCGCGCGCGCTCGAGGCTCTGCAACAGATCGAGTCGATCGTGGGCGTGCGCACGCTTTGATTTTTTATATGTTCTACATACTGTGATTTTAATTTACATTGCTATTGGCTAACCGCGCGACGAACGCTTCCTCGTCACGACTCGCAACAGAGACAGTAAAGCCGCGGGAGTGACGCCAGAGATCCTACTTGCTCGCGCGAACGTCGTCGGACGAACGGATTCTAATTTTTCACGGTCTTCGTCGGACAGATTGTCGATCTGAGAGTAATCGAAGGATTCTGGAATCGCGAGCTCCTCCTCTCTTCGCATGTCATCGATGTCCTGCGCCTGGCGCTCTATGTATGGTCTGTAGTACGCCTCGATCGCCGCGCACTCGAACGCGCTTCGGTCATCCTTATTCACCGCGTGAAGAGTCTGAACGTTCGGATCAGACGTTCCCAGAACCTCGGTGACAACTCGTAAAATCTTTTCGATATCCCAACCTTGCGCCAACATGTTCGACGCGCTCAGAGATCTTCCATGTTTTGCGATGGGCAAGTCGGGAGCGAAAGCCTGCCAACGCGACGGTAGAAGCGATATTTTATCCAACGCCTCGCCGGCTTTGCCCACGAGCACACGGCGACGCGTGGCCGCTCGAGCGCGATCCACAGAGACGAGGCCGACGCTCTCGCCGAGTTCGGTGAGTCTCAAATCCGCGTTGTCCGAGCGAATGCTCAATCGATACTCCACGCGAGAGCTGAACATGCGATACGGTTCACTCGTTCCTCTGCTCGTCAAATCGTCCACGAGGACGCCGAGATAACTCGAATATCTTGGAACGATGAAGGAATCTTCGGTGCCGACGCTCGCGGCGTTGGCTCCCGCAACGATTCCTTGCGCAGCCGCTTCTTCGTACCCCGTGGTGCCGTTGATTTGACCGGCGAGGAAGAGTCCTTGGATCCGTTTCGTCTCCAACGTGATTCTCAACTCGCGTGGATCGACGTAATCGTACTCGACGCCGTATCCCGGACTGAGTATTTTCGCGTTTTCCAAGCCGGGAATCGTGCGCACCATTTCCGTCTGCAGTTCGGGTTCCAAGTTATTCGTGATCCCGTTCGGATACACCACGTCCGTGTTGAGACCTTCGGGTTCGAGCCACACTCGATGATTTCGACCCGGAAATCTTTTCACCTTGGACTCTATGGATGGACAATATCGAGGTGTCGTTGGCGAGTCGACGTCGTCGAGTTCATACTTTGACTTGGGCACCGCTCGAATGTATTTTTCAGTCTCTGGAGTCGTGTACGTGCTGTGACACATGATTTGTCGCGCACTCGGCACCCATTGTTCGGCATCGACGGAACGACTCGCCGTCGTGAACGTGAAAGGAACCGCCACGCCGTCCCCTGGTTGAGGCACGCAGGACGCCCAGTCGATGGTCGTGCCGTCCAACCTCGGCGGTGTTCCCGTCTTCATCCGTCCCATGCCGAAACCGGCGCCGTAGAGCGTTCTCGCTAAGCTATGCGCAGCCTGGCCGGCTTTCAAATCAGCCTGTCCCGTCGTATCGTTGGCTAAACGTCCCGCGGCGACGCGTCTAGAGCCGATGTGAAGGACGCCGTTGAGAAAGGTACCAGTCGTGATCACGACCGCCTTCGTGCGCAGAGTCCGACCGTCATCTAACACGACGCCTTTCACCGCACCGCTCGCACGATCACCGGCACTCGTCAAGTCTAAATCCACCACCGCCGCATCCACGACGTCCAAGCCACCGACGCCGCTCACCAACCGCTGCAACTCCGCCTTGTACAAATCTCGATCCATCTGCGCGCGCAATCCGCGCACGGCCGGTCCTTTGCTCGAATTCAACATTCTAAACTGTATCCCACCCTCGTCCGCGGCGCGCGCCATCAACCCGTCCAACGCGTCCACCTCTCGCACGAGCGTTCCTTTGCCCAAGCCGCCGATGGATGGGTTACAGCTCATCTCCCCGATCGTCTTGTGCGGATTCGGCGTCACCAGAGCGGTGCGCGCGCCTTTTCTCGCCGCCGCCGCCGCCGCTTCCGTTCCGGCGTGGCCTCCACCGACGACGACGACGTCGAAATCCACCGCAGACGCGTCGGTGGCGAAGAGCGCCGCTCGAACGGCGGTCGGGGCGCGCGACGTCGACTCGGACGTCGACGCCGCCGCCTGTCTGAGCGAGCGCACGAACGCGCCGCGCATGACACGCGCCTTCGATCGGGTCGCGCGCGCGCCGAGTTTTGACGAGGGCTCCGAGCAACTGGCACGCTTCGCCGGTTCACAATATCAAAGTGCTTTTGTATAAAAAAGAAATAGGAAGACGCTGAGCGAGTCGATCGACGACTAGACGTCGCGATTTACGCACCCGGGCGCTTGGAGGCCTTGATGCCCGCGATGGCTTCGGCGTAGTCCGGAGAGTTGAACACGGCGCTGCCCGCGACGAGCGCGTTCGCGCCCGCCTCGATGACCTTGTACGCATTCTTCGGGGAAACGCCACCATCGACTTCGATCCACGGGTTCACGCCCTTGGCGTCGCACATGGCCTTGATCTTCGCGATCTTTTCGACTTGGGACTCGATGAAGGATTGACCGCCGAAGCCCGGGTTGACGGACATGACGAGGATCAAATCGACTTCCTCGATGATGTAGTCGAGCACGCTCACCGGCGTCGCCGGGTTGAGCACGACGCCAGCCTTGCAACCGAGATCCTTAATTTGGTTGATCGTGCGGTGCAAGTGAATCGTCGCCGCACCTTCGGCGTGGACGGAGATGATATCCGCACCAGCCTTGGCAAAGTCCGCCACGCGAAGCTCCGGCTCGACGATCATCAAGTGACAGTCGAGCGGCTTCTCAGTCACCGGGCGAATCGCGTCGACGACCAACGGACCGATGGTGATGTTCGGCACGAATCGACCGTCCATGACGTCGACGTGCACCCACTCCGCGCCAGCCTTATCGATCGCCTGGATCTCCTCGCCGAGCTTGGCAAAGTTCGCCGAGAGGATGGACGGGCTCACGATGACGGAGTTCTTGTCGAACTTGTCCACCGGGTTGGCGCTCGCGCGCGTGGAGGTGGCGCGGCGCGCGACCGTCGCGCGCGGCTTCGCGGCGACGTTGAGCTTGTTCGTGGATCCGAGGAACGCGGACATCTCGAGACGGACGTATTGTGGCGGACAGACGCCGACGCGCCGCCCCATCATCGGATGAACAGCCGGGAACGACGCGGGACCGCGACGACGACGACCCTGGGCGCGCGCTCGCGTACACACGTAACTGTATACGTACTGTTTGTCCTAACTTTAGATAAAAAATGACCCCACCCCCCCTCGACCGCGCGAGGTTTTACCTCGATCGAGTACAAAATACCTCGAATACGTCCTTATCCGACTCGAACGCGTCAAAAAATAAAACAAACGTGTCCAGATGTCCGGCCGAGCGAGAGCCCTCGTCGTCGCGTCCTCGCGACGTCACACGAGAGCCGCAGTTCGCCATGTTCGCGATGTCGGCCTCCGCCGCGATGAGCGGACGATGCTTGAAGGTGCGCGGCGACGAGGCGACGCGGTGAATTTCGATTCGGTTCGATGCCGTTCCTTTCGACGCGCGCGAGGGGGGGGAGCGGTCGAGTCGGGCGGATGGAGGCGACCCACGCGTCGCGGTGGGTGGCGACGGCGATGGGGGTGAATGGACGGCGACGCGCGGGGATGGGAGGGTCGGTGCGAGCGCGGTCCGGTCGGCGCGCGATGGGAAAGAAATCGAAACGTCGTTCGGTCGCGATCGCGCGCGCGGAGGCGTCGCGAGAGGCGTGGGAACGCGCGCGATGATGCGTGGGCAAAGGGGCGAAACCCTGAAAGAGGAGACAGGCAGACGGCGAGGAGAGGCGAGCGCGCGCAAAGAGAGGAATTGAAAGACTGACGGATGCGGTGATGTGTGAACGCACGCGCGAATGAATAGGTTTCTGTTGCGAGCGCTCGCACGCAAAAGCGCGCGTCTGTGGTCGTTCGCGCTGAGGGCGACGCCGCGGCGGCGGATGAATTCACGGGACTCAAGCCGACCTCGGTGAAGGACTTCAAGAATTTGTCCAACGAGCAAATTTTGGAGGAGGTGACGAAGAGTAAGAAGATGTTGTTCCAACTGCGCATGCGTCAAAGCACTCGCAAGGAGTTCAAGCCGCACCACTTCGGCATCTTGAAGACCAAGGTTGCGCAGTTGTACACGGTCAAGCGCGAGCGCGAGATTGCGGAGGGCGTTGACAAGCGTGACTCTCGCGAGATGAAGTTCAAGGAGCGTGCGGGCAACATTTACCTTTGATTGGTTCAATGGCTTAAACAACGATAGCGAACGATAATTTTTTAGTAGATGAGTAATGCAAAAAAAAAGCAAAGCAATTGCGTTGAACATACATTGACACACGTCTCGTGGCCTGTACGACTCGGAAAGTACGCGCAAGATATTACATGGCTATTATACGACAGCGAGCCGTGCGAAACTAATGCGGGATCAAATTAATGGTGTCGCGAAGGATGAGCGAAGCGCCCGAGACGAACAAAAACAACACGCCCGCGCCCGTGATGCCCTGCTCGATCTCGACTGGAATCTTCTTACCGCCTCGCAACGCCTCGATGACGATGAAGAGTAAAAATCCTCCATCCAAGGCGGGTAACGGAAGCAAGTTCACGATGGCGAGGTTGATGTTGATGACAGCGGCGAATTGGTAGAGACCACTGACTTCATTGCGCATCACTTCGGCACCGGTGGCGACGATGGCGATCGGACCACTCACTTGCTCCTTGTTCTCGTTAAAGTTGAAGAACAACCCCGTGAGACTGTTCCACACCAGCGCTGTGAGTCGAGAGAACTCTTTGCCAGATAAGAAAGCGGCTTCGAAAGGGCTGCTGGCGATGTGTTTCGCTACACTCGAGTTTGACGCGAGCTTGACGCCCACCTTGCCGTTGCCTCCCGGACCGGCGCTCGGACGCACCTCGACCACCTTCACCTCGGGAGCGCCGCTCGCATCGAGACGCATGAGCTCAAATTTCACGAGTTCATTCGGAGACTCTTTCACCGTGTTCACCACCTTACTCACCGATTCACTCTTCGCCAGTAACGTGTCGCCATCCACGGATAATATGATGTCGCCGACCTCGATACCCGCCTCCTTTGCCACCGACCCATTCGTGAACGCCTTGACGACGACTCCCGGCTCGTACGTTTGCTCGGCAAATCCGATCGTCGTGACTTGGTTGTATAAAATCCCGAAAGCGAAGATGACGTTCGCGATGATGCCCGCGGACACGACCAAGGCGCGGTCGCCGGTGGGCCTGTTGCGCAACAAATCCGGGTCGTCCTCCGGGTACGGACAATCCTCATCATCATCCGGAAACGCCACGTACCCCCCGAGCGGAATCGCCTTCAGACTGTACTCAACCTCTGGTCCGCGATAGGTGAACAGATTAGGCCCGAACCCGACCGCGAACTGATTCACGTGTATCCCCCGCGCCCGCGCGGCGAAAAAGTGCCCGCACTCGTGCACCGTGATGATCACCGCCAACACCCCGATCGCCGTGACCACGCTCTCGGGACCTCGCAGATCGATCCCCAGAACGCTCCCCAACCCATAACACGTCGCCGAACCCCCCGCGAGCGTCCCGAGCGCGACCGCGAACGACCCTTCGGTCTCCTCCTCCCTCGCCGCCGCCGCCTCGGACGTCGCGCTCGTCCCCGCCTCCGCCTCCGTCTCGTCCTCGTCCACCCACCGCTCGATCGACGACGACGACGACGACGACGACGACGACGACGACATCGATACCGACGACATCGTCTCACCACCGCGCCCACCGTCGACCACCGCCCTCGTCACCGTCTTCATCCGCGTCTTCATCGTCATCGCCATCGCCATCGGCATCGGCATCATCATCCTTCGCCCCGCGCGCGTCCCCCCCCTCCTCGTCCTCGCCTCACCACCGCGCGCGACGACGGTCACCATCGACGTCGACATCACCGTCTCACCGTCTCACCGTCTCACCGTTCGCGTCGCCGTCTCCCACCGCGTCATCGCGTCATCCATCCCGTCCCATCCATCCTCCCCCTCCGCCTCCACTCGATCGTCCATCACCGCTCGCAATGATATTTTTATCTCCATTAGATATACTTTAATAGATATTAAATATGATATATATGGACGCTAAAAAGTTGCTTCACGGTGAGATTTAGCCACGCTCGCGATGTCTATCATCACTCCATAGTAAAGCATACCTCGAGGGTCACGACCCTCCAATAGAGTCCCCCACCCGATGACGTGGCACGATCGACACCGGCGTATTATAACATTGATGGGTTTCATCAAGCCTTATATATGGAATGGCTCGACTCGAGACTCGAACGGGCGCGCGCGCGGGTCGGCACATCGCGTCCGACGACGACGAACGAGCGAGCGAGCGCGGAGACGGGGGAGAGGTGCGATCGCGAGAGATCGCGACCGAGGGACCCGTTCGATTCGGTTCGTTCGTTCGTTCGTCGTCGTCGTCGGACGTCGTCGCGCGTCGACGCGCGTCGACGGACGTCGGATTTAAACGAACGAACGAATCTGGCAACCGACCGATTCGTTCGTTCGTTCGTTCGTTCGTTCGTCGAGCGCGCGCGCGGTCGGAGTGGAGACGGAGGCGTGAGAGAGGGTGTGTGTGTGTAGAGCGCGCGTTCGGTGCGTCGTGGATCGATCGAGGCGCGGTGGTGGAGAAGAGAGGGGGGGATGACGCCGACGGCGTGGTTGACGAGGGGGACGCGGCGAGACGCGGCGGGCGAGACGGGGGCGAGACGAAGGGGCGATGAGACGAAGGGGAATCGCGCGAAGGTCGTCGGTGGACGATGGACGCTGGGAGAAAAGTTAGGGCGAGGGTCGTTCGCGACCGTATGGCGAGGGACGTGCGCGAAGACCGGGGTGGAGGTGGCGGTGAAGGAGATCGATTGCGAGCGGTTGAGTAAAAAGCTCAGGGAGAGTCTCAAGTTGGAGGTGGAGGTGATGCGAAAGATGCGAGACGATCACATTTTGAGGTTCATCGACATGGAGACGTCGAAGGATACGGTTTATATCGTGTTGGAGTACTGCGGAGGGGGGGATCTGAGTCAGTTCATCAAGAGACACGGACGCGTGGACGAGAGCGCGGCGAAGCGATTCATGCTGCAACTCGCGAGAGGATTGCGGGCGATGCGCAAGGCGCAGCTCGTGCATCGAGACCTGAAACCGCAAAATTTACTCTTGACGTCGGATGACTTGAACGCGGAGCTGAAGATTGCCGATTTCGGGTTCGCGAGATACATCAGAGAGAGCGAAGGCATGGCGGACACGGTGTGCGGGAGTCCCCTGTACATGGCTCCCGAAGTTTTAAACTACCAAAAATACGACGCCAAGGCTGATTTATGGAGCGTGGGCGCCATCTTATTCGAAATGCTCGTGGGCGCGGTGCCGTTCACGGGCCAAAATCAAGTGCAGCTGTTGCGAAACATTCAAAAGACGGAGTTCAAAATTCCCATGCACATCGCTCAAGAGTTGTCGCCAGAGTGCATCGCGTTGCTCCGAGGCTTGCTTCATCGCGACGCGAAGGATCGAATCTCGTTTGAAGAGTTTTTCAATCATCCGTTCTTAAAGACGGACGTCGGAGTCGGAATTCTGACGACGCCGCGGGGTAACCCGAACTCGACAAAGTCTCCGAGCGGGTGCAGCGACGACAGCGAGACGATGCCATTCGCCATGGACGTCGAAGGGAGCTCGTCGCCGACATCCATGCCGCTGGCGGATGGTGTTCAAAGCGAAAAGATGTGGCACGGGCACGAACAACGACGGGAAACGAGTCGTCCCTCGCCGATATCCAGCACACGACCCGATGCGAGTGAAAAGATGAACATTGGCGCGGATTACGTGCTCGTTTCGTCGCCGGGCACTCCGAGAACGGCGTCGCGCCCGCCTTCTCTCGGATCTTCTCCCTTGTCCCGAATGTCTCTCAGTCCGAATGACGCCGTCGGTGGGACTTTTGGTGGTCGCGCGCGTCTGTCAAGAGGCACGTCTCCTTCGAGCCAACCGATGACTCTCGCGGGTAGAGGCCAAACGCAGTCGCAAGTCTCGCACCTCGGTGTGCGAGTCGGCGTGCTGGAGAAGGCTGCCGCCGTGTTACGCGATACATCGATGGAACACTGGAATGAGGGTGGAAAACTTGAAGCCCTATCCTTAGCCTTGATATCCTTGGCGGCGTTGCGTTCGGCGCACAGATTCGCGTCTGAAATTCTCGCGGTTGAACAAACCGGAACGAGTACCAGTACGTCTTCAGGAAACAGCTCACCGAGCGGCGGAAGCTCGATGGCCGTGAGCGCGAAACGAGCAACCGTGCGAATCAAGGAAGCGTTCCAAGCCGCCCACACGCGCGCTGAAAAGGCGGCAGAGGCGTGCCGGGCCTCCGGCTTTGACGCCGAGGCGGCGCTTCCCGACGGCATGGAGCTCGTCTACCAAAAAATCTGCAAGCTCGCCAAAGACGGCGTTCGGGAGGAACTCGCCGAGAACAAACACGCCGCGCTCGATATTTACGGTCGAGCGCAAACTTTGTTACAGTTTCTCATCGGCGAGGGACCGGGATTACACGTCCAACCTCCGCTTGTCATCGACGGCAGCGCCCACGCACGTCTTTCGCAGCTTTCCGCCACTCTCGCGTCAAGACAGAGTTCGCTCAGTCGTCGACAGCGAGTGTAAAGCGCACAATGTACAACACGAAACGACTTAAATCACGTACTTCTACTATTTCTTACTGACGCATCAGATGATGTAAAAAAAACAATTTGTTGTAACGCCGTTTCCCCGTTTCCCGCCTCCAGAGTCGCCCGCCCGCGAGAGACCAAACGAGACGACGCGATCGCCCGACGTCACACTCGATCGAGGGCGCGTCGCCCGAGCCGAGCGACGCGACCGAACGCGCGTGAGAGACTCGACCGCGCGTATACGACCGCGCGCGTCGCGCACATCGCGTCGAGGACGCGCTCAACGCCGAGAGCTCGCCCGCCGCCGCCGCTACGCGCAACATGAAGTTCGACGTGAACATTCTGCGATACCTCGATAAGGACACGTGGCGCGTCCTCGTGGCGACGGAGATGGGGATGAAGAATCACGAGATCGTCCCCGTGGAGCTCATCAACGCCATCGCCGGATTGAAGCGCGGCGGTGGCTTTAAACACATCAAAGAGCTCCTCAAGCACAAGTTGGTGCACCACGAAAACAGAGAGTACGATGGCTATCGATTGACGCCGCTCGGATACGATTTCTTGGCGCTCAAAGCGTTCGTCAATCGTGGGTCCGTGACCGGGGTGGGGAGAAAGATCGGGGTCGGGAAGGAGTCGGACGTGTACGAAGTCATCGACGGCGAGGGCAGACAGATGGCGCTCAAGTTGCATCGACTCGGACGCACGTCGTTCAGAGACGTCAAGAGTAAGAGAGATTACCTCGGTAAGCGCACGCAGTACAATTGGTTATATTTGTCTCGACTCGCGGCCGTGAAGGAGTATCAGTTCATGGTGGCTCTGCACGAATACGGGTTCCCGGTGCCCGAGCCAATTGACGCCAACAGACACGCCGTCCTAATGTCCGTCGTTCGAGGTAAACCATTGCGACAGATTCGCAAGCCCGAGAATACGAGTGAAGTGTACCGAGAGTGTATGCAAAATATCTGTAAACTGGCGCGACACGGCCTGGTGCACTGTGATTACAACGAATTCAACTTGATGTTGAATCATAAAAACAAGCTGGTCATCATCGATTTTCCACAGATGATTTCAATCAATCACGCGAATGCGGAGGATTTCTTCTGGCGAGATGTTAAATGTTTGCACAAATTCTTCCTTCGTCACTGGGATTATCGCGCTGAAGACGATCCCATGGGCGAGCCAGATCCCGACTTTAAGGCTTTGGTGGCGGAAGCGAGTCCTAACCAAGCCATCGACGTGCAGCTCCGCGCGAGTGGATTCACGAAGAAGCAAGTCAAGGAGCTCGAAGAGTACACGACTCAAATGTTTGAAGACGGTCGTTCAGAGAGTTCTGAACGTGACATAGACGTGGTGAGCGACGATGAAGAGTCTGAAGGAGAGGAAGTGGAAGAGGTCGAGGTTGCGGCTGCGTCTGACGCATACAACTTGGATCTCGGCGAGGACGAAATCGCGGAGCTCGCCGCGCAAGTTCAAGCCACCATGAACGAGGAAGACGGCATCAATGAGCGCGGCACGTACGATAAAGAGGTCGTTCCCATGCAGCAATTCAACCATCGCTCATTGGAGGAACCGTCAGTCACGGACTCTGACAAAAGCGCCGATAAGCGCCGAGCTCCGCAATCACCAAGCGTGGCTCCCAGTAAGGCTGAGTTGAGGAAAGAACGCAAGGCGGCAAAGAAAAAGCTCGCTTTAGAAACTGCTTCGATGATCTCCGTGGATCCTGCCGGCGCTGCTGATGCGATCAGACAACGATTAAAGTTGGAGAAGCAACGTAAGAATTCTCGACACAGCAATTTTGGTGCTCCAAAGGTGAATCACTCGAAGGAGAAGCACGGTCGCGGTCACAAGGAGAAACTTTCAAAGTCGGTAGATCCATTCTGGGGATGATTGTGTATCATAAATAGTAGTTCTAGCTAATCATTCCGACCCCGCCTTCCATCTGAGGTAGCCATTCATGTACTCGTCGAGAGCCCCGTTCAGAACTTTGTTTGCGTCGCTCGACTCAACTCCCGTTCGGACGTCTTTAACCATTTTGTACGGGTGAAGAACGTAATTACGAATCTGCTGGCCCCATTCAGCCTTCACGATATCTCCTCTGAGCTCTGCGATGTCCGCAACTCTCGCTTCTTCGGCGAGAGCTGTGAGTTTCGCTTTGATTCGCAACATCGCCGCTTGTCTATTCATTTGCTGCGTGCGGTGCTCTTCCGCCTTGACGGTGATCCCCGTGGGGATGTGTTTGATTCTGACGGCGGTTTCCACTTTATTCACGTTCTGCCCACCCGCTCCGCCCGAACGCATGGTGGAAATTTCCAAGTCACCATCAGGCACTTTCACTTCTTCCTCCATGTCGTCCTCAAAGAGCGGGATGACGTCCACGGCGGCGAAACTCGTTTGTCTCGCGGCGTCTTTATTGAAAGGACTCTGTCTCACGAGCCTGTGCGTCCCTTTTTCCGCACTCAGATATCCGTACGCGTACCTACCCTCCACCTCGAGAGTCGCCGTCTTCAAACCGCCGCCCTCGCCCTCTAATCGCTCCGTGACGCGAACGACGAAACCTCTCTTTTCTGACCAATTAACATACATTCTCTCCAACATCTCCGTCCAATCTTGAGCGTCCAACCCCCCCGCGCCGGCGTAGATGGACACGACGGCGCCGAGGGCGTCGTATTTCCCTCCCAACAACCGTCGCAGTTCCCACGCGTCCAACGCCTTGTCCAACGCCTCCACACTCGCCATCGCCTCCGCCAACATCTCTTCCATCCCACTCTCATCGACGTCTCCGCTCTCGGCGAGCTCCAACGCCGTCTTCGCATCGTCCACGTGCGTCTCAAAGTCGCTCGCCGCCTGCAGTTCCTCCTTCACGCTCCCCAACTCCGCCATGAGCGCCTTCGCCCGTCGCACGTCCTCCCACAGATCGCTCGCCGCGCTCGCCTCGTCCAACGCCTTAAACTTTTCTCGCAACCCTCGCGCGCGGGCGATCTCGAGCGCGGCGTCCACGCGCGCCTCGAGCTCGCCCAGTCGACGCCTGACGACGCCCACCGTCTCAAACTCGCTCCCGCTCGCCGCCGCGCGCCCGACGAAGACACCGCGCGACGAGGCCGACGACGCACCCCAGCTCCTCTCGGACGTTCGCGCGAGCGCCCCGCGCACCGCCCGCGGGACGACCGCGCGCAACATGACGATCAATGACGACAGACGCTCGCGCGACGATTCATCGGCATCGTCTCATGTTCGGCCGCTCGCGCTCGCGCTCGACGTCGCCGCTCACGCCGAACGCGACGGCGCGAGAGAGAGACTCGCGTCCGTCGCCTCGGACGCTCGACGTCGATTCGCTCGCGTCTCGAGCGGCCGAACTCCTCGCGGACGCCTCCGCGCCGTCCACCGGTGGACTCGAGGAGGATGGCGAACGATTCGCGCGCATCAACGAGGCGCGTCGGTTGATCGAAAGCATTCGCGCGAAAGGGCGGGATGAGAGCGATGCGTCGAGGCGAGAGAGGGCGGCGGCGGCGGTGGGGATGTTGGAGGAGTTGGCGAACGACGCGGCGGAGCGCGCGGCGAGCGGACGGTTTCGACGCGTCGTCGAAACCGAGTCCGAATCCAGTGGATTGGATTTATTCAGTGGATTGACGCTCGTGGACGCGCCGATGGGGACGCCGATGGGGTCGGTGTCGGTGTCGGCGCGAGGACCGACGGCGTCGCCGACGTCGCCGAGCGAATTGTTCGCGCTCGCCGCCGACGCGTCGACGCCGACGCCGGATAGTTCCTGGCGACGAGAGAAACCGAGGATTGGATACGGACGGCGCGCCGAGGAGGAGAATATCGAGACGAGGATGACGAGGATGATGACCCCGATCGCGCCGACGATGGTGGAGACGGAGGCGCCGCCGCCGCCGCCGCCGATTTTCGAAGAGGCGAACCTCGTCGACGAGACGTCCGAGGCGTTCGAGTTTGTCGCGCCGACGCCCGCGAGTGAAGATGCGGTCGCGTTGACCCCCACGGTCGGTGGCGTCGACGATCGCGCCGAGCTTGAACGAACGCTGCACGCGTGCGACGTGAGGTGTAAACCCGCCAAGCTCGCCTTTGAATCCGCCGAGGCGAGACGCGAGGCGGCGCTACTCAAAAGAAGGAGTCTCGCGACGGAATGCGCGCGTTTGATCGGCGCGATGAATGATTTCAAGGGAGACCAAGAGCGAGCGATCGGTGAGGACGATTACGAAGCCGCCGGTAGGCTTCAAGAGTCGATCGAGGGTGCGAAAGAGACGCTCGAGGCGACAGAGACCCGCCTACGAGACGTCGAGGATGACTTTGTGCGCGCCGTCGAAGAGGCGATTCGAGCGAAGGTTAAGCTAATTGACGCGCATCGGGAGGGCGTTTCCGACGTGACATCGTTCTGTGAGGCCAAGAAGAAACTGAGAGACGACGCGAGATCGATTCGAGATCGAGCCGCTCGCGACGCAAAGGCACAAAAAGAGGCGCGTAAGGAGGCGCTGGAGCGGGCAAAGGCGGACGCGGACGCGGAGAGGAAGGCGTCGGCGGAGGGCGCGGAGACTCTGTCGCGCGAGAAAGAGGCGTTAGAGGAACCTATTCGCGCGTTGATGGATGAAGTCGCCGCTCTGCGCGCGTCTTTAGAGGCGAAAGAGACCGAGCTCGCGGAGAAGGAGGCGGAGAGACGACGACTCGTCGACGACGAGGAGGATTCGCGCCGGCGCGTCGCGGAGGCTCAAAAGTCCGTGGAGGCGACTGAGCGCGAGTTGAAGTCGTTCGACGACGCGGTGGATGATGATGATGATGAGTCGCACCGAAAGCCCGATGCGAGTGAAGACTCCGCGCAGAGAGTGATCGACGAGGCTGAAGCGGCGTCGGCGCGATTCGCCGAGTCGCTCGAGCGACATCAGAGCGACCTGGAGACGCGCGAGCGTTTACTCGATGACTTGTCGACGTTCATCGAGCGTGAAACCTCGGCGCGAGAGGCGATGCGCGACGCATCGTCGGTGTTGGACCGAGCGCGAGAAGAGAAAGCATCCGCCGAAGCCGCGGGAAAACGTCTCTCCGAGCTCGAATCGAGACTGCAAACGCTCGAGGCGAGCAAAGCCGACGCCGTCTCGCACAAGCGTTTCTCCGACGCTCAAGACGCGGCGACGGAGATCAAGACCGTTCTCGAACAGATCGACGCCGCTCGCGCGTCCACACAGACCGACGTCCTCGTCGCTCTCGACGACGCCATCGCCCTCGCGTCTCGCCGTCTCGACGACGCCCGCGCCGCCGCCGCGAAATCGCGTCTCGCCAGACTCCGCGCCGAGTCCTCCGCCGACACCACCGACGCCATCGCCCTCGTGCGTCTCCTCCACGGAGACGTCTTAGAAGATTTAGACGACGACGCGTCGCAGACGTAGATTGAAGATTCGCGTACGTAATGTATCTCTGCGCTCCGCGGCGGCGCGTAATCAAAATTCGATTATCGAATTGTGCCGACGAATGCGTTCGCGTCAGAGCGAGCCGCGAGCGACCGTCATGCGCGCGGTGGAACCTACGAGAACGTTCGGGCGACGCGCGTTCGCGTCGCGCGCGCTCGTGGGACGCGCGAGCGCGAGCGCGGGACGAGGACGCGCGGGCGCAACGGTGCGCATCGCGCGCATTCGGGCATCGGCGCGCGGTGCGGAGGCGCGCGCGTCGGGAGACGATGACGACGAGGCGAAGCGGCGACGACGGCGAGAGGGATTGGCCGAGGGCGTGATGGCGATCATGCTCGGAAAGAAGGTGGGCGATCGCGGTGCGGAGGAGACGACATCGGCGGTTCCCGCCGCGCGGCGGTTCGGCGTCAAGGCGGCGGTGGGCGCGTGCGTTCTCGCGGCGGCGGTGAGCGGTGGATTCGGTCGGGTTGGACGCGTGCCGATACCGGAACCCGCGATCGCGGTGAGCGCGGCGATCGGGGACAGGATCGACGATGTGAAATCGAACGGGACGTACATCGCGCAGCGCGTGTTCGGTTGGCCGCTCTACGGGAAAGTGTTCGTCATCATGAGCGCCATGGTACCTCTGGTGATCGCGGCGGCGGGTCTGTATAGGTCTGTGAGCGGTCAGGAGTGGGCAGAATCCATCGCGAAGACTTTTTATTGGTTGAACGACGTTCCGGGAGCCGACAGTACTGCGGAGGAGACTTGGAAGAGCGTGATTGTGGCGCAACTCATCGTCTTCTGCGGTATGTTTACCTTTGCGATTCTCATCGGTGTGGTGTCGGACGAGATCGCTAATAAAGTTGACGAGGTGAAGACGGGTAACAGCAAGGTGTACGAAAGGAATCACACGGTAATCTTAAACTGGAACGATCAGCTCATTCCGCTATTGAAGCAAGTGGCTGTGGCGAAGAGTGAGGGCATCGGATTCAAAAAACCCGTGGTGGTGTTGGCGGACAGAGATAAGGAGGAGATGGACGCCGTGATTGAGGATGAGTTGTCGGAAAGTCCACCGCTCTCCGTCGTCACTCGTCAAGGGCGCGGCTACAACCCGGAAGATTTGCAGCGCGTCAACGCGTGGGCCGCTGAGCGGGTGGTCGTCTTGCATGACGCAGATGAAGAAGATTCGAAAGGTGTCGAGAGTCACAAGGCGTCATCTGTCCTTAACTTACGATCAAATGTGAATAACCCCGGTTTCAATGGTCCGAATGTCATCATCCAAGTACCGCAGCGGTTGGCGGAGGACGAAGACTTTGTTCGGCTCGCCGTCGATTTGACTGAAAATTCAGATGTCAACAGTGTCAAGAATGGGAAATGCTGCTTCGTCAACGGTACCTCTGAACTGACGAAACTCAAGGCTTTCTCTATCATGCAACCCGGTGGCTCGAAGGTTTTCGAAGACCTCATGCTACAATCTGCCGAAAGCTCAGAGTTTTACACATACAGACACAAGTCGCTCGTGGGAAAGACGTTTCGACAGGTGTGGAGGATGTTCAGTCATGGGACAGTGGTTGGTTTGACCAATGATAAAGGCACAATGGTCCTTGGTCCGCGAGATGACGATATTGTCGGCCCCGAGGGAGAAATCACCGTCATTGCCGACAATCTTGAGACGATCCGCGCAGACATCGAGAAAAGAAAAGGCGTGGTCGCTGAAGGCGTCATTCCTCCAGCAGGGTCGCAGCACATCACGATGCGTCGATGTCCACTCAAAATGCCGGCTCCTCACAAAATTTACATGCTCGGATGGAATGATGAAAGCCCATCTGCACTCGCCGACATGCTCGAGCTCGCCCCTCCGGGCTCGAGCATCACCATCATGTCTGATCGCGATATCCACAAGAGCGCAATGAAGGGCTCCAAGAATTGTTCGGTGAGGCTGGAGCGCTTAGATGCGATGAAACGGTCTTCGCTCGAGCGTGCACGCGTGCACCAGGCAGAGGCTGTTTTGATCATGCCTCCGAGCCATGAAAATGAATCTTCACGCGACAGTCACGCCCTCGCCACCATCATGCAAATTGCGCACTTGGCATCCAATGAAAATACCGGCAGAGCTCCACACATAGTCACCGAACTATCCAACGAAGTTTCAAAGAGCGTAGCGGAAGATGTGTATGGAAACGTCGGGACTATTGACGTCATTTTACACGACAATTTGGTCGGCGGGGCGCTTCTCCAGGTGTCGGCAAATCTTAAACTCGCCGGTTTGTTCGACTTTCTTCTAGAAAAGGAAGGAAAAGAATTGTACATGCGTTCGTACGATGAGTTCGTGACGGTGAACGATGCTGAATTACACTGGGGAATCATTTGCGAACGAGCGCGAGAGCGCGACGAAATCGCCGTCGGCATCATGCGCGCAGATGGAGAACTCCACGTGTCGCCCAACAAGGACGCCAAATTCCGACTCTACGAGGGCGATCAAGTCATCGTGCTCGCGGAAGATTGGTGGACGTACAAGAGCTTAAAGGTTAAGCGCAGATAAAGCGTCAATCTAAATTTTGTAAAATACAACACATCGCGCCGTCGCTCCTCTACTCTAATCCTCGGACCCGCGCGTTCGCCTCTCCGGCAACCCCAACGCGTGTCGCACGAGCTTGCTCCTCGCCTGTTTCCTCTCCCCCGCATTCGTGCGCACGAGACCAACGCCCACGAGCACCACCCCGGTCGCCACCACGAACGATTTAAAGTGTCTCGGCAGCGCGTTTTCGCTCGCCCGCCTCGCGGCGCGCTCCGCCGGCGTCGCGACCCGCCACGTCCCTCCACCCGCGCCGCCGACGCAATCTCGCAGCAACAGATCCCTCGCGCGCATCACCGCTCGAAACCTCGCTCCGCTCGCCGCACCGTCCCTCGCGAGATCCGGGTGCGACTTCATCGCGCGCGCGCGCGCCGCTTCTCTGATTTCCCGCGGAGTCGCCCGCGTCCCAGCCCCCCACTCGAGTCCGAGCACGCGCATCGCCTCCTCTCGCGTCGTCGGCAGCGTCGCGCGCGCGTCGTCTTCGTCGTCATCATCCGCGTCGCCGCTCTTCGTCGACGCCATTCCGCGTCGACCGCGCGCGCGAGCGCGTCGACACTCGCGCGCGCGGTTCTGACCGCGGGACTGCGGCGTGGCGGCGGCCGTCACATCCCGACGGCGACGCGCACGACGCGCGTCTCGAGGGCGAGCGCGCGAGCGAGAACGAAGAGAAGAGACGCGCGCGCGTGTCGCGAGGTCGAGCGTGAGTCCGCGCGCGCGGTCGAGGCGAGCGAACGCCGTCAATCATCATGTCGAGCGCGCTTCGGAACGCGGTGAAGCGCAAGACGCACAAGGAGCGTTCGCAGCCGAGCGAGCGTCGGAGGTATGGATTGCTGGAGAAGAAGAAGGATTACGTCCTTCGGGCGAAGGATTTTCACAAGAAGGAGGACGCGCTGAACGCGCTGAAGCGAAAGGCGGCGTACAGGAACCCAGATGAGTTTTACTTTGCCATGCAGCGGGCAAAGACGGAGGACGGCGTGCACGTGGCGAGGAGCACGGAACAGAATAAGTACACGGAGGAGGAGCTGAGGGTGATGAAGACGCAAGATGTCAAGTACGTGCAGATGAAGGCGGCGATGGAGGAGAAGAAGGTGGAGAAGATGAAGAAGAATTTACACGGCATCGGCGTCCCGGTGAAGCGCAAACACACCATCTTCGTCGATACAGAGGAAGAGGCGAAGAAGTTTAACGCGGCGGAGCACTTTGATACCGAGCCTGAACTGGTGAATCGAACCTTTAATCGTCCGCGGCGATCGCAGCTCGAGGATGAGGACGCGGTGGTGGGCCTGCAGTCAGACAATGGCACCGAACCGAGTGGCGACGCCGCGTTGAGGCCCGCGATTTCCATGAAGAAGCTCGCACGCATGCAAAAGGGCGCGTACAAGACGTACACGGCTTACGACGAGCGCGCGAAAAAGCTCAAGGATATGAGCGGTGAAATGGCGATGCAGAAGATTATCTCGCACTCAAAGGGACACAAGGTGAAAATCATAAAGACCAATCCTGACGGTTCCAAGACATCCTTCTTCAAATGGAAGCAAGAGCGTCAGCGATGAGCGTCGGCAATCGGATGCGCTCGCATCGACGCGTCGGCACAACGTGCGAACGATAGATTTATAGCTCTTCCTGTATGTAACATACTCACATGTCAGACAATCGATGCGTTGACGATTTCAAGGCGGCGCCGACACAGTCTCGTCACATCCCGAGACAGACGACATTCGAGCGCCCGTGCACCATGGGTGCGAATCAATCTCGAATTCGAAAACGCGGAGAGAACACTTCGTTTCACGATGCCGTCGCGGGCGAGTCGCTTGATGATGTCGAGACCGCTGCGCGCTCTGAAGACGCGTCGAATGCGTCCATGATGGGAGCTGGTCCTGCTCGAGGCAGAAATGGTCTGACCATCGCGCTGGATGGCGTGGGGAACGAAATCAAGCTCGGAAACGGCTCGAGCACGAAGGTCATCTTGAAAAGTATCACCGGAGTCATCTCCGCGGGTGAGATGGCCGCCATCATGGGGCCGTCCGGCGCGGGAAAGACGAGTCTTTTGGATTGCATTTCCATGAGGAAAACGGAGGGCGTCATGGCAGGTAAAATTTTGTTTGACGGCGTGCAACCGTCTCTCGATACCGTGAAAAAGTACACGGCGTACGTACCGCAGATTGAGGCGTTCTTCGGAGGCGCGACGGTGTATGAGACGATCTTGTTCGCGGCGATGATCAAGCTTCCGGGCACGTCGGCCGCGGATGTCGCCAGTAAGATGGAACGAATCGAGCACGTCATAGATCAAATGAATCTCGATAAGTGTCGAGACACGCTCGTAGGTTCGCACATCATTCGAGGCATTAGCGGTGGAGAATTGAAGAGGCTTGCGGTGGCGTCGTCGCTTTGCGCGTGCAATCCGCGCGCAATGTTTCTGGACGAGCCAACGAGCGGACTCGACTCCACCATGGCTGCCGATGTCATCAAGTGTCTCTCTCGTCTTCAAGCCGAGGATGGTCGTACGTTATTACTCACTATTCATCAGCCTAGCATGCACGTGTACCAAACCTTCAATAAGCTCATCTTGCTCTCGGGAGGAGAGCTCACATATTTTGGAAACGCAGGACATCATCCGATGGAATTTTTCGCCACTCAAGGATTCACGTACGAGGCTGGCTTCAACATCACAGAATTTCTCATCGATACCGTGTCGCAGTCGAGTGAGGCGTGTACGAGCTACTACGCAAAGTCCTCTCTGTGCAGTGAGAACATCAAAGAGGTTGAGGAAATCGCGCTGCTCAAATTACCCATGAACGCCGTCACCATCAACAATGAACCGGGCAAAGACTCGCCGTACGCGCACGGACCACTGACAGAGCTATGGATCATGATCAAGTTCAAAGATGGGCCCAAGTGGCGTTATGCGGTGTTTTGGTTTACGAGATGTGGCCTGTATATGATTCTCGCCGGTTTGCTGAGTCTGTTTTTCTATCAACAAGATCGAGCGCCGTCTGGTATCTTAAATTTAAACGGTATCGCATTCATCGCGTGTATTTTACCGTCGTTCATGGCTCAGGTGCACACGGAGGAGGTGAAAATGGAACGAGAGGTGTACACGCGAGAGTTTCACGACTCGTTTTATCGGCCCGGCAACTACGTTGCTTCAAAGATAATCGCAGAGTTACCGATGACGATGCTCGCGAGCATCGCATTCAGTGCCATCCTCTATTGGTGCGTCGGCTTTAACCCGTCTTTCTCAGCCTTTTGTTTCTTCGTCCTGACAAGTTTCATAAACTTTACCATTGCGCAACTCATCGGTTGTACAATTTCGGCGGCTATACCGGGCGAAATCGGGCCTGCGAGCCTCCTTCCAATCATCGCCACGCTGAACATGCTCGTCGGTGGATTCTTCATACGAGCGAAAACGATTCACGACATGTGGAAGTGGCTGTACACCGTGAGCTTCATTCAATGGGTCTGGAGCGCGCTGATGGTGAACGAGTATCAAGGGAGACAGTTTTTCGATCACTGCGACTCAACGACGGGCGGTTTGGACGATTTAGTCGATCAACTCTCGCTTCCGGAGTCCTCCGTGCAATCACTTCGCATGTTTGCCGCGAATCAGAACGAGTGCGATCCCATCACGGGCGAATCCGTGTTACGAACGTTTTCGCTCGAGTCGAGAAACCGCTGGAGCTCGCTCTTGTACGCCTCCCTCTCCGTCCCCGTCTACTTGTTCACCTTCTATCTGGGCGTATCGCGCGTGCGCCACGAGAAACGATGACGAGACGACGTTCATCTCGAGTATGCATTCGCACGAGTCAATCATTACAACGGAGCGTTCTATTCGCGACGTCACACAGACGCGTCCCCGCCCTCTCCGCCGTCTCGACCCCCGCGCGAGTAATCAAAGAATCCATCAAGTCAATCAAATCGTTCCACCCTCGCTCACTTACGTCGCGGGCAATCACCGCACGCCTTGGCCACCGGTCTCGCCGGGTGCACGCACTTCGCCTTGGCCATGTCGCACACGCGCGCCTCGCGCGCCGCGTGGACGCGTCCGCCGTCGGTGTTCTCATCATCATCGCGCGTCATCGCGCGCGCGTCCACCGTCGCGGACTCCACGCACGGTCGCGGCGCGGTCGCACGCGTCACCGCGGAGGCACCTCGCGCACCGTTCGCGCGCGCGCGCACCGCGAGCGTCGTCGTCGTCGTCATCGTCGTCATCGTCATCGTCATCGTCATCGTCATCGCGCGCGGGAGTGACGGCCGCTCGAGCCCTCAGGGCCCTCAGGGGGGGGCTATCGACCGATCAGGACTCTTCGAAGACATCCCGATCGGCGAAGTGTTTTTCGTAAGGGTCTTTCTCATTCATTCATGGCATTCAAAGATACTCGAGTACGGTGAACCCGGTCCAAAAATGCACGTGCGTGGGAGTGGATCCAGACCGGACGCATGGAATAGAGCTCGGATGCGACGGGACGACCTCGGCGCGCGCGGTGTCGCCGGGCGCCTCTTTCAGACGCAGTCGAGCGCGATGGCGGCCGAACAAGTGCGTATCGACGCGACGCGATGGACGAGAGACGCGAGGGAAAGAGTCGAGGACGCGCGAGGGCGCGATCGACGGCGGACGCGGACGGCGCGAGGCGCGATGGGACGGAGAGATGTGCGCGCGCGGACCCTATGAACCTAGACGCTGACGAGCGAGCATCGCGTTTTCGCATCCACAGCATGAGAAGGCGTTCCAGAAGCAACTCGGAGTGAACGTTAGGTGCGTTATAGTTTGTTGTGACTCGTATCGCGCGCGCGTCGGTCGCGATGCGGTTCGCGTCGACGCTCGGGGTGAAGAGATCGTTCGAGTGGGCGATCGCGACGAGAGAGCCGCCGAGACTGACTCCGACGGTGTTTTCGCGAACGTTAGATATGCGGGTCAGAAGAAGAAGGCGCCGGGTAAGGGCGGTAACCGATACTACAAGAACATTGGTCTCGGTTTCAAGACCCCGCGTGAGGCGATCGAAGGTACGTACGACGGAACGCGCGATTCGAGCATGACTGGGTTTGGAAGATTTAGGGCTTGGACTCGCCGCCGCGAAACCGCCGAGGAGCGGCGCGGGCGCAGGGTGGGCGCTTTCTGGGAAGATGGCGAGTGTGGAAGTGTGATAAACATACTGACCGTGACTTTTTTCACTTTGCAGGCACCTACATCGACAAGAAGTGCCCGTTCACGGGTAACGTGTCCATCCGAGGTCGCATTTTGACCGGCGTTGTCAAGTCGACGAAGATGAACCGCACCATCGTTATGCGCATGGATTACTTGCACTTCATTAAGAAGTACCAGCGTTACGAAAAGCGTCACACGAACATCTCCGCGCACATCTCCCCGTGCTTCCGATGCAACGAAGGCGACAAGGTTGTCGTCGGCCAGTGCCGCCCGTTGTCCAAGACTGTTCGTTTCAACACCCTCAAGGTGATCCCGAGCGGTTCCAAGGCGGGCAAGGCTTTCGTTGCGCACTAAGCGTTTTTAGGGAAGGTTGATGAACGTTTTAGAACGTGATCTTCTTTGAATATTAGCTAAACATCATTAAAACTCGTGTCCTCACTCACATTGCCACAGCCGCGATGCCCGACTCGATTTGCATCTCGCCCATGCGCACTCGACCGACGCCTTGCTCTCCCCAATTGTTCCACGAGTTGACCATCAACCAGTAGTGCTCACCGCCTTCGGTGACCCCCCAGCCGATGAGTTTCGTCGCGTGCTGTCCCAGCCCTCTGCCCGCGTCGGCGGGCACCTTGTACACTCCTTGCTTGTGGTAGTAGAAGTCAGGATGAACGGGCCCGAACGTCACGGCGACAGAACCGTAGCGCTGAATCTCTTTTGCGATGCACGGCACATCTCCTCTCGGACACGTGTACGGCTTTGACTTCGGGTAGACGAACGAAATCGGGGAACCGTTCGCGCACGTGGTCGGACACCTTTGCGGTTTAGTGCCGGGAACCATGCACGGGTGGTTGCAGGAGGGGAACTCGTAGGGTAAGCACGCCTGTGAGTCGAGCATTCCACCGTAAGGAATACCCTTTGTCACAGCCAGGTCTAATGTGTCCAGGACATCACCCCCGTCGCAGCCGTAACCACTATCGTAGCACGAAAGCGGGTACTGCGGTGAGAGTTCAGCCGTGTTGTTTCCCTCACTCCCAACGCAGAGGCGATCATTCATCATTTCAGTCGCCGCAACGGCCCAGCAAGATCCACACTTGCCTTGATCTCTCACTGTCCCTAAAATTCGAGCGCACTTTGGAAATGCCTCCCTCGCATCAAAGCTCTTTGGCAACCCATTCTTCTCCGCATTCAGATACACCGCTCCGAGCGCCGGCATCTTATGGCTGGGATTGTAGACGCTATGAACTTGATTATTCGCTGCAAACGCTGAGAGTTGCACATCTCGCGTCGGATCTTTCGGTGGCAGCACCCCTGAGCCGTGAGTTTGGTCCTCGATTGTGGCGGAAAGTTGCGCCTCGTCCTTCAACACTGGGACGTCGCTGCGCAGATGCTTCGCCTCATTTATGTGTCGCGTGAGATAGCGAATGGTGTTTGTGTCCGACATATCCCAGGTTGGATACTTTCTAAGCAACGGAAGAACATCCACGACGAAAGAGCTCAACTTCTTCGCCTCAATTTGCGCGCCCAGTTCCGCGCTACCTTCGAAACCCAACCCAGCCGTCGACCACTCCGTGCCGTATTTCGCAAACGCTCGCGGTTCAGTGACGATTTGCGTCATTATTCCGTCGTACGCTCCTAGAAACGCGGCGCTGTCGCCGCTCGCATCGTCTCGCACGGCGCGCGCTTGCGACACCAGTGACTGAAACGCTTCCTCATCCACCGCCCCGAGTCCCGCTCGCGCCGCTTGAATCTCCTCGCACGCCCCCTCCGTCCCGAGCGCCCGACAGAAGTCCCCGAGCACTTGCGGTGCCTGCAACTCTCGCACCGCGTCGCCATCCTTTCTCACCGAACTAAACAAGGCGACGCGCGCCCGTCTCACCAGCCTCGCGGAGAATCCATCCCCCGCCACCGTTTGATTCGACAGATTCGCCACCAACGCCCCCGCGCACAGCGACAACACGACGAACGCGATCGCGTACCGCGCCGTGCGCGTCCACTTCCACCTCCCCACCGCCGTCCATCGTCCAGACTCGACGTCCCCATCGTTCGCTCCCGCGCGTCCTCGCACCAGAGGCTCCCGTTCGCCGCCCCGTTCGCGCTCCATCGCGCGCGCGACCGCGAGCCGACCGACGCGAGCGCTCTTCGCACGCGCTCTTCTCGCTCTCGCGCGCTCTCGATCGACGCCTCGACGCACGAGTCGCGCTCTGTCGTCGACGTTTTCTGATTTCCACGATGACGATGGGTGTTCACGCGTCGGTCGATCGCCGAGCGGTCGAGGGAGAGAAAATGGGAACGAAATCGCGTCTCGGCGTCACTGTGCGCCAGCGTCGGGAGCGCGCGACCGCGCGGTGAGGACGTAAAGATGGAGTACAACGGCGTGCCCCTGGCCTCGATGACGACCAAGCAGCTGAGCGAGCTCGCCAAGTCGAAAGGGATCGGGCCCAAGCAATCGAGAGCGGAGTTTTTGAACGCGCTCGCGGACGCGCTCTTGAACGAGGGCGAGGGCGAGTTCGGCGAGGACGAGCCGCGAGTGGTGAGCGAACGACGCGTGGAGACGGTGGAGACGAAGATGGAGCGGCGAAGGGACGGCGAGGAGCGAGTGGTGACGACGTCCAGACGGATTATTACGAATGAATTCGGAGAAGAGGAGGTGGAGGTCGACGACGTGGGCGTGGACGCGAGCGAACGCGGATTCGACGCCGAAGAGGAAGAGACCGAGGGATATTTCGTTGGCTCGGCGGCGTTCGTGTGGGAAGACGAGGTGTACACGTACGGCGGGTTGACGCACGAGGGCGAATTCGTGACGAGCGTGTACAGATGGAGCGGACGCGGAGCGTGTTACGAAGTCCCGGCAACCGCGACGGACAAAGAGGTGGGCTTTCCTCCCGGCCGATACGGTCACACTGCTGTGGTGCACGGAGATTTGCTCTACGTGTTCGGTGGTCAAGGACAATTCGGTTGTCTCAACGATCTCTGGGTCTTTGATTTCGTAGCGTGCACGTGGACGATGGTGGACGTGATAGGGGATCCTCCGTCCTCCAGAACTGGACACTGCATGTGCATTTCGGATAACGTGTTGTTTGTTTTCGGTGGTAAGGATGTGCAACCGGGTCAAGACGTGGTGATATACAACGACCTGTACGGGTTTGACTTGAACGATTCGGAGTGGCTCACCATCGATACGCAGTGGAAACATCCGGTGGGCGGTGACGCTTGCGCGATGGCGGCGCGAAATTCGGTGCTTTACATTTTGAGCCCGAGTGAAACGTCCATCGAGATGGTCGTTTGGGTGCTTCAACTTTCCGCGCAAGGCACTCCACGCTGGACAATGGTTGCTCGCGCCGGCCAAGTACCGACGCCGCGGACTTCGTTCCTATCCTGCGTCGTCGGCGCAAACTGGATCATTCACGGAGGTCGTGTGTTGTTGAAAGACGGAATCTTAGGCGATACGTACGTGTTTCACTTCCCCACGGCGGAATGGGCGCGGTTGAACACCGATTCTGACACCGACCCGAGATCGAGCCACGCCGGCGCGTGCGTCGATGGCGCTTTAGTCATCTTGCACGGATCGCGCGATCGGAACGTCCGAGGGACCCCGGAAGAGACGAGCGTGTGCATAGCTATTAATCTCGAGGCATACCTTCCATTTCCTGTCGGCGAAGATGACGTGGATGAGACGTACACTCCCAGCAAGCACGCGGAACTTCGAGAATCCGAAAGTGATTCTGAAGTCGACAAGGGAGCTGAGAAAGCCATGGAAGATGAAGTTGCTTCCACGGTTCTCGAGAAGGGCATCCTCGAGCAGTTGAACGAAAAGGGCGTGTACGGTACCAAGGGTGGAACCTTCGGTGGCTCTCTTCACATACCGACGAAGGGGTCCCACGACCCGGGCGATATCGAGTTCATCGTCGACGACTGCAAAATTTTCGCGCACTCGGACATTTTGCGCGAGGGATCAAAATTCCTCAACGACGTCATGGATCAATCGGCGGTCGCGAGCGCCCTTGAAAATCCTCCAGACGTCGTGCGAATCGTGAGAAATTATTATCCCATAATCGGATTCCCCCTGTCGCTCATTATAAGAGCTCTCCACTGGTTTGCCGTCGTCGTCTTGTTCACTGTGCGTCGAATGGTTGCGCCGGAACAAGACGCCATGAAGAAAATCGTCATAACGGATACGAGTGTCCCTGTGCTTTTAGCTGCATTGCGCTGGATTTATCAAATTCCAGTCCATCCTTCGGTGGATATGTTGGCAGATTTATTCCAACTCGCCAAGCGGTTGAAAATCGACGGTTTACCGGGCTACTGCGTCAATCGTATGAAGAAAGAACTCAACTTGCAGATCGTCGCAGGGGCGGCGAAAGTGGCGTACACGTCTCGCAATGCGCCACTGTGGGCCACGGCGGTGAAGATGGGTCAACAGCACTGGAATGAAATCAGCCATACCGATGGTTTCCTCGAGCTGACTCACGCGGATCCAAAGATTGCGCAAGCTTTCGCGCTCGCGATTCACGAAAGCGTCATCTTACCCGGGCAGAAGGGTTTTGGCTCGCTCGCTGCGTAATTCCGTAATTAATGTTGTACTAAAACACTACTACTTTCTCTAATTTCTACATCACGTATCACACAACAGACGACCATCCCGCCTGAAGCATGTTCTCTAAACTTCTCACCGCAAGCTCTGGGTTCGTGATCACCGTCAGACTCCCTTCACGCGTCGCCACGAGTAAGTTGGTGTTCTCGGCGGTCAGTGACATGTGACTGATATCAGAGTCTGAATTCAGATGCCAGCTCGTGAGGAGCTCGAGCGACAGCAACTCAAAGATTGCCACAGTCACTTTACCTTCTTTTGCGACTGAACCCACCAGTAAGTGATATCCATCTCTCGAAACGAGCAAACACGTCAAATCCGGGGAGATGTCAACGAGAGATGTCAAAGAGATGATGGTCCCGTTGATTGAAGCCACTTTGAGCGCGTTCGTAGACTCTTCCCAAACTGCGATGAAACCTTCGTCTGAGATGGCACAGAGTGAACCGCGAAGCTCGGGAATGACTCTGTTCATCGTGCCCTTCATGACAGAATAGAACGAGGTACCGGCCGACGGACTAACCGCGACGAGTAAATCTAAATTCGTATTCACTTCAAGCGATGAAATCGATTCTCCGTGTCCTTTCAGCAAGCTAATTGGACCGAGTAGCGACATCTTGGTCGTGGGGCCATCTTCTACTTTTGGATCGATGACGTTTGCGACGGTTGATCCTTCGTTGAAGATGGAATTCACGTCAACTCGAATAATTGGTGCGATTGTTTCTCTCAGATTTTCTCCAATCGTGACCTTTTCAGTGGGTAACTTTATCAGCCAGATTCCAATCGATCCGTCAGCGCAGCCAGTTGCGAGCACTCGCCCGTCTGTGGAAATTGAGAGGGATATCACCGGCGCTCGATGGCCCACTTCACTGCTTTCGATAGAGCCGTTATTGCAGTTAAATACCTTGATTGAATTATCCGCATGGCCGGCGAGAATGACGTGATGACCTCCTGGCAGAGAGACGCAGGGAAGCGCACAGCTCAGCTTGAGCGCATTTGGATCGAGTTTTGCACTGAGTTTCGCAGTTTCTTTGGCGTCATTGAACCCGGCTCTTCGGCGAATCGTACCCATCAATGATCCCAAAGTGCTTTGTTCCTTAGCGGGTTGAAATGTAAACGGCAAACCAGAACCGCTCGGAACTCCTGGCATGAAGCGGTGCATCTTCATGTCCAAGTTTGGAGAGAGAACAATCAATTGTCCAGTGCTCAGCACACTCATGAAGGTAATTTGATTGTCGTCGTAACTTGGGATAGGGAGCGGATACTCGAGGACGTTTTGCCTATTCTCAATCAACCAATGGCATCCAATGATGGAGTCGGCTACTCTCTGCCTCGCTGGATGGGGTATCGTGAGAAGTTGTGACGGCGTTTGTCCAAAGCATGCGATTTGATCCTGTGTCGCCTTGAGAAGAGTGGGATCCTGAATAGCCTCAACATCGACCGCACCTTCGTACGTCATGTAGTAGAATACGTTACACGCCGACTCGGCGGCTTTTCCACGCTGTTTGTATCCAAATATGAGATCGATCCAATGGTGGAGGTTCTTGCTCACGTAATCGCTTTCAAGAGCCTCCCGCTGTTTCATGATGAAATCTTCTGGGGACTTTGCCCACGGCGGGAGTATGACGGTATCGACTTTCTCCCCAGATTGCGTCGATCCGAAATCAATATTGTTGACATTTTTAAACATTTCGGGAAGGTAAAAGAACTCGGGCACAAGTTCTTTGACGTCACTCATGTCGTTGTAACAGCTCTTCCACGTCGACGCGACGTCATGGAAAAGTCTATCTGCGTGATCGAACTTGCCACCTTGTAACTCGTACGCTAGCGTTGTGAAAGGATCAATTCGCAAGAGATAGAAGAGGACGGTACCGGATGAGCTGTAATGGCTCCCATAATGGAATTTTGGAATTTCGGGATCATCAAAGAAGGAATAACGTTCCTTGATTCTCTCAAGTCGATCTGGATTCAGCGCTCCCACCGGCTTTTTCAGATCACGGTAAACTTTCGGATCGCTCAAATCTAGCGTTTCCGACGTGTAATCGGTGATGACCCATGGGAAGACCGGGTATTGCGTTATATCCTGATAACTTCTTCCCGCAAGTGTGTTCAGCGCCATCAGGTAATCAAAATTTGAAATTTCACGTCTGATCCAACGCGAAGTAATGTCGCTCTTGCGAAGCAAAGCTTCCGGTTTGCTCGTCTCTAGATAAAGAGGCACAAAGTTCTTCGTTTTGAGTTTGATCAAGACCCTGAAAACTTGGCGACGCTGCTCTGCACTTCCAAAATCAATGAAGTATGTCATTCGATCAAGCATGAAGAATTCCAGAGCACTTCTTCGTAGCAAATATCGTCGACTCTGCACCTGGTGAAGATTTTCCAGGGGCCAAGACCAAGTACGTGATTTATCTATCGTTTTGAATATCATATCCGTGTCGGAAATCTGAAATATCCCCTCACACACGTCCAGCGGAGTGACAGTGGTCGCAGAACATTCATGATGAAATTTTTTAATTTCACCGCGATTTGCAGCAACAGCTAGAGCAGCAGTTGCAGCCATCACTTCGCTGACCTCTTCCTGATTTATCGAACGTTGTGGACTTAATGGTAATACGTCTTCATCATCCGAGGCGTCATCTTCCTTTCGAACTGGCAATTTTATCTCCATGGCTGCCGAATCAACGGGTGCAAGATGTGATAAGCGCTGGGATGGAATCCTTGTAACACGAGAAAGACAGTATCTTCTGCGTCGTCCACTTTCACAGGCGTCGATTCCAAGACGTGCACTTTCCCCTTCTTCTCTAATCTTCGCCATGAGGGTATTGCTCACTTGTAGATCCCTCGCGTACGCTTCCCAAATTTTGGTGACATCTTTGGTTCTCGCGCCTTCAGCGGCAATTGACAGAGTCCGTCGCGAAGCTTCCTTCGAGAGCGCAGCTAACCATTTTGAAGACATCGAAATATTCGTGTATTCACCTTCCCATACCTTTACGAATTTGTCAAAATTCTCTGATCCTGTTTGCTGAACAGCCCTCTGAGCGCTCATTCTCGACTCCGTGGCGCCCGGACCTCTTGCAGCAATGACGTCATTTCTTGATTGCAATTGGACCAATTGCGTCGAGTTCGCGATGCAGACGAGAGTTTCCTTGATGACTGGTGCCATGAGAATGTTCAGCCACTCTTTAGAGCACAACTTTCCGGTCAGAACATTCAGCGGGCTCAAAGCGAGCGAACGCAATTTCGGAGAAATATCATCCTTGCCTTCATCGACAATGACTGCGCGCCAACGAGCAGTCAAAGCTATCAAATAAGTGACTATGGGTCTTAAGAGGCCCGTATTGCGTTTTTTCAACTTTTGGTGGATCCAAACTTCATCCAAGAGCAGGGCGATAGCACCGGGCGCAAGATTAGCTACGTGACGCACTGACGCCGCTTGTAAGAATGGGGCCAGCAAGTTGTGTAAAACTGCGATGTTTCTCCCGCTTTCGCTTGATTGAGACGCGCCCCAGAGCTGTTTTGACTCAAACACGATGGCATCAGAGATGGAAGAGTTCCCTGATGTCAGTGACGACAGTGTGTTCACGATGTGTGCTGGCATCAACGGCACATCGTTATCTGGGCTCTCCTGCTCAGCGGGAAGGTTCTCCTCGCGGAAATAAGCCAACGTGAGCCTGAGGAAAAGGTGTACCAACTCGTCATCTTTGAGTAAGGAAAGATTTGATCTTGCACCAGTGCATTGAGTACCGACCATGAAACTAATTATTTGATGCGTCAAGCGCAGCAACTCCAGAGCTTTGTTCGGACCATCTGACGCTGACGAATTCACGCTGGCGAGACCATCGATGGCACGATTTCGATTTATCCATCCGCTTGCTGAATCCGCGGCATGTGAACCGTAGCAAGCGAGTGCGTTTGAGACGTTCATAAGATCGTATGAGTCGTCGACGTTCGATAGAACATCACCGCTACTCAATCTCAGATGCTCTTCAGCCATGTGCAACAATGCTATGACATTTTGTCGAGTCGCGGTGCGATTTGCATCTAAAGTCTCTCGAGATTTCTTTGATTGATTACCATCTGATACGCTGATACCCTTCAATTCACTGATCATGAATCCCGCCAAACCTTGGAAAATCGTTTCCTGTACATGAATCATCTTCTTTGAGTCATTCTTTGATACATTTTTTATAGATTCAATCACCGTCTCGAGAACGCGCCAACCATCTTGCAATCTCATAGAGTGTTGCAGCAGAATGAGTAGGAGATCGTTCGCAGTGTTCTTCACTCCAATGTCTGTAGAATACACGAGTATTTTCACGAGCCAGTCCGGAAATTCCGGCAGAGATAGAATCATGTTACGATTATCTGCGTATGCGCACGCAAGAAGCATGACATCATTCAACGCTCGGCTCGAAATGCTCTCTTCACAATCCGACAGAGCTGAGAGCATCGATCCGAGCATACCACCACTGATGAGCCGCGCTGGTTCAGTCATGTTGATGTTGCTCAAATCGATCGAAATTGAAGACTCAAATATCGCTTCGTACACTTCTGTAGTGAGCAACGCGTCCGATCCCCTCTTGAAAGCGTATCGAACCGCTCGCTCAATGCTTCCCTTTGTCACCTTCTTACTACCGCCAACCTCCGTGGTCTTATTCGCGCTCACGCATCCCGTCTCCAACATATAGCCAAAGAGTCTGATGCACGAAGCGAACAAGCGTTGAACTCCCTTCAGTTCGTGATGAAAGTCACCTCTGAGAGCTAGCGCGCGGATGAGACCCATGCAGACTTCCACGCCTCCCTTGGAAACAAAGGTGAACAAAAAGTCATTCGATCGGGCGACGTTTGGTGAAACGATTATGGAATGCACGAGTTTCACGGTCGCCGCAAGCATGTGCGGACAAGGACACTCCGCTAAAAATCCAACGATTATGTCAACTTTTGAATCCATGTGATCATTTGTGTTCGTGAGCAAGTTGACTGAGACCAACAAATCATCCATCAACAGCAACGACTCCTGTTCCAAAATTCTCAAATCTCCTTTGTCATCCATGACGGATTTCGCAGAGTTGTTGTGAAGTATTCCTCCCATTATAGACGTCGTAGGAGACAGCCAGCGACGTGCGTTATCAAGTAAGAGTTGCAACGCTGAAACTTCTTGCATCAAACCAGCCTTGGTGTTACAGAGCGAAGATGAAATGCTCAAAAGACGGTGTACCGCTCGCGATCCGCAACCGTTCCATGGTTTGAAATCCAATACTAATGCTAGACAGATTTTCTTTGAGAGCTCTTCATCTGTCTCGCTCACCGACAGAAGGTACTCTACCGCGTCAACCACCGCCTCTTCTTCATCCTCGAGACTATTTCCAGAGAATTGTTGTCTCAATGCATCCAAACCAAAAGGTAAGACGTGAGCTAGCAAATCTGGAATATCGTTTGTTTTAAGAGCTTGCAGATTAGGAGTGTGCTTCTCACACGCACCGGCGATTATACCGATCACCGAACGAATGGAAAGTCCGGCACTGGCGAAATCTTCACGAGACTCGGAGCTCTCAGGCTCGAGATTTTTCGATCCGATCAGCGGACAAATGAAGGGGAGCATGACCCCAGGTCCACTCCTGCCCAATGACCAAATCGAATCTCGCATCAAATGTCGCCTCACAAATTTTGTGCCTCCCAACAGCGCCGCCCTGGATTCCACCGTCATCCCAGCAGGAGAAATGTCTAGCACGTAGTTCTTACTGGCCATGCGTGGATGAAGAACTTGAAGCACAGTCGGTGACAGAACTCTATCTAACATGTCATCGACATTCTCATCGGCATCTTTATTCGGGTTTTCTTCATTCAAAGATGAAAATCTAGGAACGTGGGATCCACCTCTGGCAGCGAGTGCCTTCATCGCGTGACCTCCTAACGCTTGTTTGAAAATGTAGACGGGGCCAAGACTTCCAAACAGCGCGCATTGACGCCGCTTGCGTTGTAACCCAGCCATGGCTGCGGGTGGATTCGTACCGATACAGCAGAAACCAAGCGGTTTATTCATTCTCGGCAAGTCAAATTTGTGAGTTTCAACACAGATGCCATTCACGTAGAGACGCGTCTCGGCTTTCCCCGTGCGAACACTCGCAGGTTTATGCTCGATTCCTACGCAGAACCATCTCTTCAATGGAAACTTGTGCGAGAATGGCAACGTCATTCTAGACTCTTTGATCCCGCTCGTTTCGAGAATCAGAAAGTTATCGTGGAAATAGCATTCGACTCCTTGGCCTTCCGCGGAAAGAAAACTAAACAGACGAGGCATGTGGACCTCCGCCTTACCGGCCGCGGCGGCTGCGACGGCGGCGGCTGTGAATGGGGAAGCCTCCGGAAGTTGGGAAGCCGAAGCCGCTGCTGCGTAAGATGCGGCAGAAGCTGCCGTAGATTCCGACGCAGAAATGCTTTCCAAGTACATCCAAGTCACGAACGCCAAACCTTCTGTGAATGGCCATTTCGCTTGGGCAGAGCCCAAAATCCCGCTACTCTCCCCGTCCAAGAGAAACACCTCCCTAGGTCCTTTGCTAAATCTCGTTTGCAGAGTCATGTTCAATTGATCTAAAATGAAACTTTTCGCATCAGGTGCGCTCGTTGATGCGATTTCCAACCACAATTTGAAGTCGAGCGGCGACGTGGAAAATCCAGCGGCGTGTCTCACGCATTCGGCGACGAGTTTGACGTCATTATCCGCCCTTCCACTCTCATTGCTTCTCAGCAACGCGTCCATCGCTTCGATCAAGGCCCGAACGACTCCAAGATCGCACCCTTCGTGACAGTTCCCCATGTACGAGCGCAACACGTGTCGAACGCCTCGCAGGAGCGCTCCTCGATGACTCGGTCCAAACTTTGTCTCTTGCATCACTGTCGCGAGCTCAACGGCGAGTTTTACGTATCTCGCATCACACCTGGCCATCGTGGCGTCCATTCCGCGCTTCTCTTCGTTCTCTTCTTCCCCTCCTCGTCGTCCTTCGTCCTCTTCCTCTCCCTCTATGCCCGCCTCTGTGGCTTCGCCACCGACAAGCTCTAACAACTTAATCACCACCATCGCGAGCGCATCCTCGTCCACGTCCGAGCTCACGTACGCGCGCATCGCTCGAAACGTATCTTCATCATCCAACGCCTCCTCCAGCGCCCGCGTCACGATCGCCTCCGCGTCCTCACGCGCGCTCGACAGCGCCTCGCGCATCGCCTCAACGGTGTCGGATGTCCCATCGTTCGACGACCCCACACCGTCGTCGCGCGCGCCGTACGCGTCCGCGCCTCGGTACGCGGGCTCGTCGAACTCCATCAGAAGCTCCATGACCGCCGAGAC
>MPLT02364337.1_pt1 | contig 34253 bp, 15 predicted proteins | sample 1617391 | NCBI WGS metagenome assembly MPLT02 (sample SAMN05944800, study PRJNA350692) | marine metagenome | biome: marine; feature: ODZ; material: water; isolation source: 70 m water sample filtered on 0.2 um supor filter | place: Pacific Ocean | collected 2012-04-08 | depth 70m m
AATCCCATGTAAGTTCGAATTGACCACCCCCATAGTCTCCTATACCGGACTCCTCCGGATTCCATGCAGTTCTGTAGTCTGTAATGGTGACAATAGCCTGCTCACTCCATATCTCTTCTTCCTCCCAAGTATTGTCTTCTGACCAGCCTATCTCGACCACTCTCTCCCTTCCACCATCGATGAATGAAACCCCCATTTCGTTGCTGAAGTTTGAGTAACTGGGGAATCTATGCATTCCCGTAATTTCGTAGGTGACGAACATTGCATCGAATGATAGGCTCTGCCCTGCTAACCTCCTCTCCCACTTGTCAGTCAGCCCTCCCGAACCTACAACATCATCTCCCCAGTTTATCGAAGAAAAAGCCCCTGCCCTGATGTCATGATCATCAGTGCTGTTTGAGAATCTCGTATCCCCGCCTAGATGAATTTCCGCATCGTTGCTGGTCAGTAGGATTGGCCCAACCCTGTCAAGGGTCGTGCCATTAATTTGGAGGATTCCCGATGTGGAAACCTGGCCTCCCAAGATTGAAGAGGAGTCTGAATGCATACTTCCTTCAATTTCGATAGTGAAACCAGGTACTCCATTGACCATCATATTTCGATGTGAGAAATCTGCAGCATCGGACCAGACTCTTTCTTGGCCATCCCTTTCAACACTGATTTCGCTAAGTGAAATCGGATGGCAAAGCGGCCCAGTCAAACCAACCCAAGTATCGACAGGTCCGTTTCCTAGGGGGATAAAGTCCTCATCCCCGCTCAGGTCCTTAGTTTCGTTTCCAAAATGCGCAACTACGCCGTCCAGAGTGAATCCTTGTATTGGCCGAACGTACATCCTAACATTCTGGTCGGAGGGTGAAGAAGCCAATACTGCAGATCTGTTGCCTTCATCACAATATCCAAATCCGGCCAATCCGGATGGTGGCTGGATTGCACTTAGTCCCGAATTTTCCATATTCAAAGAAGATGTTGAATCGACATATATTCCCACTCCATTGCTGATATCTACTTGGGAATTTACGAAAGATAGTGAACCGCCGTTCACAACTCTGACATTCTGAGACAGCGTCATATCGTCAGACCAAGTCATATCCGACTCAATGATGATGTCATCCCCTTCTGCTACAGCATTACTCGGAATGATGGACACTGAGAACAATAGGATGAGGCACAACATAATCGGATTTCTTCTGTTCATGATATCCCGTCTTGGGAGGGGGACATGAATATCACCCCTACGGGTCCAATCTTTACACAGATTATTCGCATCCGAAATAGTGCGAAGGTTCATCCTCCTAATTTCACTGCCATAGGCATGTCTTCGGATGCACTTCCTTGGGATGACCCCTTTATCGCCCCCTTTCTGGTTCTCTGGCTATACCTTCCAGGGTATCTTTCCAATACCGCAGCCATGCTCGGAGGAAAGTGGATCCCAGATATGACGGGAATTCCTGTCTTCACCATAGATGGAGGCAGGGTGATGAAGGATGGGAATCGTGTATTGGGGGATGGAAAGACATGGAACGGACTAATCGGGGGAACTGTTGGGGGTGGCCTATTGGGAGTCCTAACTCACGCCATTGCCAACGGAAACGCAATCGATTCGGCCCCATTTCTTGATTCCCTCTCGGCGTATGGGACGAATTCTTCAGAGATTTCTGATGCGTGGTTCTACTTTGGAGGAGGCTCGGCAACCGCATTCACAATCGGATGCACTCTTGGTTTTGGGTGCATGGTCGGAGACTCGGCCGGTTCCTTCGTAAAGCGTAGACTTGGCCACAAGAGGGAAGGAAGCGTCAGCTCAAAGGCTCCACTGCTAGACACCTTGCCCTTCGCAGCGTCAGCATTTGTATTCGGTCAATTGCTACTAGACCCGTCAATTGTGGGCAGTTCAGAACTACTCATGGGGATGGTCATCCTGCTCTTCGCAACTCCAATACTCCATAGGTCTTTCAACATCATAGGATATCGATTGGGACTCAAGTCAGTACCCTACTAGGAAACATTTCATTCAAATCCATTATCACAGAAAGAGCGAGCGAGAAACATGTCTGGAATGGAAGTACTAGTGGTTGGTTCCGGTGGTAGGGAACATGCATTGGCGATCGGCCTTTCAAAGAGTGACTCTGTTTCATCCGTCCACTGTTCGCCTGGAAATGCGGGTACTTCGATGGTGGCGACAAATCATGACGTATCGGCTTCCGATATCGAGGGCATAGTCAATCTAGCAATGGGACTGGGAGTTTCATTGGTTGTTGTGGGGCCAGAAGCACCTCTCGTGAATGGCCTATCTGATAGGTTAAGGCAGGAAGAAATCCCTAGTTTCGGACCCCATTCCGAGGGTGCCTTACTAGAAGGCTCGAAGACCCATGCAAAGACAGTAATGCAATCACTAGGGATCCCAACAGGTAGATTTGAGAGGATTGAAGAAATTGACTTCATAGAGTCCAGGTTGGATTCATTCGAACCTCCATGGGTAATCAAGAGAGACGTACTAGCAGGTGGTAAGGGAGTCACGGTCACCTCTTCTAGGGAAGAGGCAATTGAGGCACTGGTGAATGCGATTCAGACAGACGGTTTTGTTCTCATGGAGGAGTACCTCTCGGGAGAGGAGGCCTCCGTCCTAGTAATCATGGACGAGTCTGGTTATGTGATGCTTCCAGCTAGTCAGGATCACAAACGAGTTGGGAATAATGACGTAGGTCCAAACACCGGGGGGATGGGAGCATATGCACCAGCCCCTATTGCAACGCCGTCGGTATTGGCTAGAACAAGGGAAGAGATAGTAGAACCGATGCACCACCATCTAAGGAACTCGAAGACCCCCTACCGTGGTTGCCTATACGTAGGCCTGATGATTGATGAAAATGGGGCCCCAAGTGTCGTTGAGTTCAATGTGAGATTGGGCGATCCTGAGGCCCAGGTCACTATCCCCCTGTTTCAGACGGATTTGGGCATTGTTCTCCTTGCAGCCGCTCAGGGAAACCTATCAGATGTCGAAGTCGAGTTCAAGAAAGTCCACGCAGCAACAGTTGTGCTAGCATCGGAGGGTTATCCTGGGGATGTGATTTCAGACAGGGTGATAGAAGGTTGGGATGCCACAATAGAAGAGGGACAAGTTCTCGGATTTGTCCATCTTGCCGGGGCGAATAGAAACACCTCCGGAGAATTAATTTCAACCGGGGGGAGGGTACTCTCATCAACTGGCATTGCTCCTTCGCTAGGTGAGGCATTGGAGGCCTCATACCAGATAATTGAGGGAATAAATCTGGAAGGCTCCCACTACAGGGAAGACATCGGTTTTCGCGCACTTCCGTGAAGAAAAACACCTCCAATCTATGAGTCCTCTTTCCAATTCGTTCTACGAACGGTTAAAACAAGCGTTTTGGTCGGCGCGATGCTGAGTCATTGGCAAATAGGTCCGGTGGATGGGATGGAACAGGAGAAAGATACCCCTCAAGTCGCCCAATTCACCAATCTTGTAGCTCCCGTTGCCATCACTCTGGCACTACTTGGTTTGACTATCGTTGCTTCTTCTCTGGAAGGCAGAGAAGTTGACGGGGATTTCCTTTCTACGGCAATCCTAATCTCTCTATCAGTACTAATCCCGGCTTGTATCGGCAGGAATTCTTTGCTGCTCCCCCTTGATTCTGGAGCTCTGCGTGTCGGCGCAATCACTCTCGCTGTCTCGCTAATAGGGATAATCGCAAATTCAGCAGACCCTGTAAACTTCAACCATTTGTTCGTCACTACTTCCGTCTTAGTCGGATTTGTTTCAGCAGTATTGAACGAATTAGAAAGATTCGAGGAGTCTGCAACATTCCTCTCAATAGTTCTGGGGGTGCGACTTGCGGCATTCTATGCTGGGGGTCTGCTAATAGCTCAAAGCGACTCTCTTGCTGTAATAGACACAGTCAGGGAATCGATAGGTGCAGCATTCTTCTCATTCTGGCTCTCTTCAATATCGCTTGGTTTCCTAGTGCTGGTGGTACTAAGGGGTGCAATCGAGAATAGAGGCAAGGGGAGCCTCATGGCAAACCTTCCAAACATCCGGGATAACCCAGAAGTGGGAATTTACTCATCCCTGGTATTCGCTAGTTTCCTTGTGCCTCTAATCTGGATCGGTCAGATTGACTCCCTTCAGGATTTCTCCCAACAAAACCACATCGGAGTGACATGGGCATCTTTCTCTGCATTGGTCATCTTCACTCATGCCTTTTTCAGAGCAGAGGGGTGGCACGTGTTGGGTGCACTACTGGTAGTGAACTGGATTCTCTACACAATTGGTCATATTCATGAGATTGGAAACGAACTGCCATCATTATTTGCAGAGGATGGATTCATTGGCTCATTCACATGGTTCTTCCTTTGGTTCTGGATGAACTTCTTCGCTCTGTTCTTCGCCTCCAGGGGGGTTTTCGGAGATATCGCACCCAAAAGGGAGAGGAGTGGATTCAGAGTCTGGTGGGATGGAAATTCCTACGCAGTGATGGTCTCTCTGGCCTTCCTGATCGCTCTCGTAGTTCGAACCGCATGGAACGTAATACCAGCAATGAATGCGAACGGTACCGGGCTTTGGGATATGACAGGCGGTTCTGATCCATGGTACATGAAGAGGGTAGTTGACTACGTAATAGCTGAGAGGAGCCATCTGATATTCGATCATGATAGGGCTTACCCTACTGGTGGAATTAATCCAAGACCGCCACTCTTCTCTTGGTCCCTAGCCTTGGGCGGTTTGTCCTTATCGTGGATTCTTGAGATTCCATCCGACCAAGCAGTTTGGTGGTCTATGGCCGCTCTTCCAGCAATCTACGGGGCCCTCATTGTTCTTCCAATTGCAGGGATAGCCTCACGCGCTCATAGTAAGAGGGCCGGCATAATTGCAGCTTGGCTTATCGCACTAATGCCGGGACACATGAGTCGCTCGACATTCGCAATGTCGGACCACGACTCCTTTGCAATGCTCTTCCTGGCAATCGCATTCTATTACTGGATAAGGGCAATAGAGAAGATTGATCACAATAAGCTCTTCAAGTCCACTAGTACAAACCCACTATACATTATTGCAGGGATGAGGGAGACTTGGAAGAGGAATCCGTCATTGATGGCAAATGCTTCAATGGCCGGAATAGCCTTCTCAATCATGGCTCTTGGGTGGAAAGGATTCGTATATGGTCCGGGAATCCTGTTCCTAGCTTACTCGTTCCAAGTGGCAATTAACATTTTCAAAGGCAGGGACAGCATACAGTTCACCTCTGCCGCACTTCAGATGATGCTAGTAGCAATTCTCGTACCGGCCCCATTCTACGCTTGGCCGGGAATGAACCTTCTTTTCGCACCCAGTGGGATGCAGCCCATGTTCTACATAATCGGATTCACGTTCGCCATGGGGTGGGTATCTAGCTCTTTCAGGGACAAGCCTTGGCTGTTGGTAGTTCTAGGGGGTAGCGCATTATTCGGATCTATCCTCGCTTTGCTATACATACTCCAGGTCAGGGATCTTTTCAATGGATGGGACATACTCTTCACCGGCGGTTTCTACTTCTCCAAGAACAAGATATTCGGCACCATAGGTGAGGCACAAGCTCCCGAGCGTGGGGTTCTTTTCGCATCCTATGGGCCCATTGTAGCTTTAATCGCAATAGGTTGTGCATTCTTGCTATTGTGGAGGGGCAGCAGGAAGAACAAGTCAGAACTTACCCTACTGGGTCTTTGGACTATTATCGCGACATACATGGCATGGTCAGCCGGCCGTTTCATCATCAACGCAACCCCCGTAATGGCAGTAGTCGGTGGCATCGGCATCTCCATGCTTTGGGGCGCTGCAAGTTTGCCTTCTTTCACAAAGGTATGGAGGAACTCAGGAATCGGGACCCCCAGGACTCGTTTCAAGTCTCTTTGGCCCGCCTCCAAGGCTCGCCCAGGAGTTCCCGCCATGATCATGGTTTTACTCCTCATCACATCTCAACACGCGACTTATGGAATCGACGCTGGAATCCCAAGGGGGGACCAATCCGCAAGTGAAATCGATCAGAGCCTATACGACATTGTCCCAGACATAATGAGGCAGGACTTGTTAGGGCTGTTTTCAATCATGAATAGCGATGCTTACGACCAAAGCGACTCAGGACTCTGGTACATGGGTACTTTCGGTCCGAGTTTCAATTCTCAGGGGTGGAATGAGGCTTACGATTGGCTCTCACAGCAGGATAGCGAAACCCCATTCAGCGATCGTCCGGCCTTTGTTTCCTGGTGGGATTATGGTTTCCAGGCACTAGCCTCTGGACAGCATCCAACAGTTGCTGACAACTTCCAATCTGGGATTCCAAACAGCGGGGCAATGCTACTATCGGGAGGGCAGGAAGACACACTTTCGTTATTCATCACAACCCTGGCAATGGGGGACAAGAGCATCAATGGCCAACTCGGTGAATCATTCCTAAACGTCCTAGGGGATCACATGTCTGACGAGCAGGTCCAGGAGTTTGTGGCAATTACCTCCAACAACAACAAGGAGTTTGTAAAAGGCCGTTTGATGGCTGTAGTTGCCGAATATGGGGACGCAGAATTACTCATTGGTAATCCTCTTGACAGCAACGGCCTACCCTGCATCGAATCTTGTTTGGATACCTATGTTGTTTTGGTAAATGGGGAACAATTCGGAGAACCAACCACTAACTCATCCGAAGCAATGTCTCTCTTCGACCAGGCTCGCGGCTCGTCATCCTCGTTTGAATTGGCAGAATTTGATGACGCCAGTCACTACGATATGGCAGGATACAGATATACCAGAGACATCATTGATGACTACGAAGATCTCTCTACAGCTCTCCACAGAACCAATGCCAGGTTCGGATTGGCCCGTGCCTTCCTAATCACCGCCTTCGTACTCGAGGATCTCGTGCAGATATATGACGGAATTTCTTCAATCGACTCTTACGAGGTCTCAGATTATGAGGAGTCACATGGGACCACGACTTCGAGGAACCACGAGATTCGATACTTTGCGGTAGATAACCGACTATACCCCCTTGGAGGCAAGTACTACCAAGACTACCAGTCATATCACAGGGGACAGACTACCGGAATCTTCCATGCACCAACTCATCTTTCCGGCCTCGATATCAACTCCTACATAACAACAACTTACGAAACAAATCAGGGTCCGATGTCGCCCGATGAGTTCCAAAGCAAGTACTTGGAGGATTTGAAGGCCCAGGCCTCTGGCGCATCTACCGGCGAGGACATGATCCAGATGACGGACATGGACTATCAGCATCTGGACAGTTTCTTCGACACGATGATTGCAAGGACATATGTTGGTTATGGAACTTCCACGTTGGGCCTTCCATCGATAAGTGGGCAGGTAGGAGATGCCGACACACCTTCTACTTGGATTCTGCCAAACTCACTTACTGGTACTCCAGGGAGCTATCTGCAAGGGGCAATGGCGCTCCCCGGAGCAATGATGAACCACTTTGTACTATCAAACTGGTACGACCCGACAAACGGGACTTCCTGCGAAGAAATCCAGATAACAGGTTCTGCTTCAACACTCGCCGGCAACTCTCAATTGTCGGATGTCTCGCTTTATTCTACGGATAGCCTCTCATCAGGGTGGTCTCAGATTCAATCAGGAGGTCCCTGGAAGATGACCCAAGTAGAAGAGGGGGTTATTCCAGTGAATGCATTAACTAGCAATTATGACCCAGAAGAAGAGACTCTCTCAATCAGCTCTCCTGCTTCATCTTCTGCAAATGATACTGAATTCACATTAACTGGAAAGGTAGACAGGTACTGCGGCTCGATATATGACTCTAATAGGAATGTAAAGATTCTGAAATACTACAGTGGTGCATCACTTCAGGGCACCGTCACACTAGAAGGAGTTGGGCCGGTGCCTAATGCAAGGATTCTGATTGAGAGGGATGCTTTCAGCGGAGATGAGTCCGCAGACGAGAATGGCAATGTTGTCGACAATGACTCTCGAACATACTGGATACCCATTGGGACTACCCAAGCAGACGAAGATGGCCACTTCTCTTTCTCAGCCCCTGCTGGAAAGATACGTGTCTCGGCCTTTACTGGTGATCCAGACTTGGATTCCGCCAGAACATCCCTGCTATCAGGCTCAGCTAACCTAATGTCAGAACTATTCTCGGAGACATCTCAGAACCGTGCTGTAAACCCCGTAACTGGAATTCTGGCGAACGTATACGGGTCAACCTGGCTATCTGAGACGATAGTGAACATTTCTGGTTCGGACGGTCACAGCAATGGTGAATCAGTTATCCAGGCACCAATATCGGTTTCCCCGTCAACTGCTTCGGGCATACTTTCTTGGTCTGGAGAACTTGATTTCGACGGAGAACCCGTTCTGTCTGCCAACGTAATACTAACTCCCTCATCAGATGAAGTAGAAATCCAGCCCTATCAGGTCATGACTTCTGATGGGAGCATGGTCGGGGATGACTTGAGATTCTCTGGAACAGGTGAGGTAACATTCCTAGGGGATGGGACAATGGAGAGCATGGGTGCGGTGTCTGTTCAAGACTTCACCGGCACTCACACACAAGCTGTATTCGATAACCACAGCATTACTGGTGAGGGCCAATTCTCTGGTAAGGGCATCATTGATGGCACACTATCGGGCGATTTCCCAGATTGTACTGGAGACTCAGTCCCCGAAGATTATGACGCGTGTATTAACGAAGACGGTCACTACCTGTTGGAAGGCATAGCGAATGGTTCTGGAAAGTTCACATCCGAGGGAGTCAGTGAATTCACCAGGGAACTATCCCAGGCCACATTCATCGGCTCGGGCAACTTCGCCACATCTACTTCAGACGAACTTTCCACATTTGGAACAATCAATGGGACTGGTATTTTCTCCGGTCATGGGTCATTTAGTGGACCTATGGTCAGGCCAGGCTCCTTCCACATTGTAGACGCCCTCCCAGGAGAGTACGTAGTTTCAGTGGATTTTGGAATCGGGGAACCCGTGGAGCTCGCGGAACCATTTGTGATTCCTCTGTCTTCTTCAGAGATTCAGACTCCGGTAACTATCACCGGCGGTGCGATCAAGGGCACTGTCTCTATATTCACAGGCAGGCCATTGTCTAGCGAGGTTTCGATTTTCTCAATCAATGGCTCCAGTGATGATTCTAATGAAGAGTGCCAGGGTGTCATCACTCAGCCATGCTTCGTCATCCCCGACGAAAGCGGGTCATTCGAGGTCGGCCCAATAGTGCCTGGTTCCTACCTAGCAGAGGTAGATATTGACGACGACGGCTTCCCAGAGGTCTCCCAGGCATTCACATTCGAATCTGGATTTGTAACTCTAGTTTCCTTCCCTTCTGAAGTGCCCCAAACTTCCGACATATCATTCACTCTTTCCGATGACGGAACCAGTGTTGATGACCTTCAATTGCAATTCATCCCAGAGGACTTATCCAGAAACTCTGTAACAGCTGTGTTTGACAATGAATCAAAGACTTACCATGCAGAATTGAATCCAGGTATTTGGATTCTCAATTACACCCTCAGCGACGAGAAGCAACTATGGCAGCGTATATCTGTCGGAGATGCTGATTTGACCGACTCTTTCGAGTTCTTGGTTAGCCAGGTAGTAAGCGGAGTTGTGATCGACAAACCAGACAAGGGAGGGGAGATATCCGACCCAATGTCCAGAGTGACAAATCAGGAGGTATTGTTCCAATGGGATGGCTTCACCCTCAAAACCACAACAGACTCATTTGGGGAATTCAGCGTCATCCTTCCCCAACAAGCATTTGTCCATGCCACAGTGGAGAGGATGGTCGGAGCAGGAGGGTTCTTCTCTAATGGTACCAGTTTCCAAGTGACAGACTCATTGGAGAATATCACAATCGAACTCACTGATTCAACCATGGTTCTCGGGGAAGTAAGCCTCAATCGAGAAGGAAACACGTACAATCAAGGATTCTCCGGATGGACTCCAGTATTCGCCAAAGCAAACAACTTGGATGGGACAACTGAAGCTGTTTGGAGGGAAGAGGTGGATGACCTAGGCCGATTCGACATGCTCCTGCCTCTTGGCAACTGGTCTTTCACCTTGGAGGCGGGCAATGAAATGACCGCCAATGCCGTTGTCAAGGAAGTCAACACCTCATCAGAACCAATGGTCGAGCTCCTGGTCCTCCCCACCAATAGTACTGTAGAGATCGATTTCTTCATCGACCACGAAGGCGATAACAATGCATCCAATGGCACTCCAGTTTCTTATCCGTTCGAAATAAAGCCCCTGACGCCCAATGGTGCTGGTTACACCGTATCGAGAGATGGCCCCGAGTGGACTCAGACAGGATTGGCAGAAATCTCGCTTGAACCAGGCAGGTATCGCATAGTGGTCGAGAGGGCAAACTCTTCTGCAGACGAACCATTCGATACTCTGTACGACACAAACGAGATTTTTGAAGTTGAGATAGGATCTTCTTCAACTGTAAAGCGATCTGTTGGATTCGAGCCAAGATGGTTGGTTAACATAACGCTAAGGAATGAGAGCGGCCAATTGCTCGAAAACCACGAAGTTAAACTTGAGAACGTGGAAAATGGATGGATCCAAACCTTCGCAACTAACGAAGATGGCATGTTGGTTGAGTACATTGAAGAGGGGGATTGGATAGTAATCATCGACGAGTTCGAGACAAACTCTGGAGTTTTCGAGGGATTGCGAAGGGCGATTTCCACCTCCCAATCCTCAGCAGGTTCCAGATTGAACTTACAGACGGCCGAACTCGCCTCTGTGACCCTGAACCTGCAATCAACTTCTGATGTTGCAGCACCCGAGTTGATAGAAATCACAATTTCTTCAGAGGAAGGCCTCGGATCATTTGTTAGTTCGATCGGAGGATTTGAACAACCGTTAGAAATTAGGCTTGTACCTGGCATGTGGAATGTCGAGATAAACCAGACCAACCAAGATGGAGTCAGGACACTATTGGAGAACACTTCGTTGGTTGAATCCGGTGTGACTGTGGGCCCCAACCACCAAGTTTTACTGACCGTACAGAAGCTTGTCAGCCTCACTGGGAAGGTATTCTGGGACCTCGATGATGATGGTTCTCCAAGTTTCTCAGAGGGTCTTTCAAATGCCTCTGTAAACATAACTGGGGACTCTGATTCACCAACTCACCAACTAATTACAGATAATGATGGAGTCTGGGCCGTATTCCTCCCCGTTCAAAGCTCCTGGAATATCACAGTGGAGAGGGACGGCTTCGGTACACAAACCAACACAGTCGAAATCGGAGAAACATCAGTCACCGAGAATATCGAGATATCGGCCGGCGAGGTTGAAATCTCTGGCAGCATCTCATATGTTGACCAGTCATGTATTTCTAGCGGCGACTGGCAAGTTCAGATTATCCCATCTCACGGAATCTCAAGAGAACGCGTAACAGTATCCGGAAATTCCCTGGGGGAGTGGTCAGTCATGATCCAACCAGGAAGTTGGGTGGCAATGGCAACATCAACATCCACTTCACCCGAATGCATTGACCTGATTTCGATAGAACCTCTGGAAGTTGGGGTCGATGGGGGTTCGGTAGAATCAGAACTCACAGTAGGGGGCACTCTAAGACTTGATACCAGATGGTTAGGCTTCGATGGCAGCCTCCATGATCTAACCGAAATTGATGACTATGACCTGGTGATAGAATACGGCCCGATTTCATGGTCCGAGGAACTAGGAAGCGACGGTATCCTGAATCTATTGGTATTGCCGGGAACAGTACAAACCTCCAGTAGTTTCGAGTTGGACGAGGGCGTTAGAAACGTTTCCTACTCCGGTGGAAAGGGCATTTCCATCAGGGCTGGTCAGATCAGCCCATTGAACACCCTCAGCATCGATAGGGTCTCCAAGCAGAGCGTCACTACATCTCTTCAAGGGGAAGATAGGGTGGAAGTCGAAGAGATTGATCCTACATGTACCAACGACGATGATGGTGACGGCGTAATAAATGGCGAAGACGCATTCCCTAACGATTCTACAGAAACCTTGGACACTGACAATGATGGAGAAGGCGACAATAAAGACACCGACGATGATGGGGATGGCTTCCTTGATGGCGAAGACGAGTTCCCCTTGGGACAAGGATTGCCTACAAACTCAGCAGCAGCGGGATGCAAATACCAAAACGCTGAGTTCAACATCTCGCTTGAATACGACGGGCACAACTCCTTCGACGAATACACCGTCGTTGGAACAGTTCCCGGCGCCGATGGGATGGATTGGAATGTCCAGTTCCAGAATTCATCTGGGGAATGGCTGGACTCCACAACATTCGACTTGGGATTGACAGGTTCAGACCTCACTGAACAAATCAGCGTCCGTGTGACTGCTGCTAATGTCGGCGTTGCACATCACTTCCCAGATGGCCACTTGGTATTGATCAAGATATCAACCGAACAAGGATACTCGACCCAAGTAGAATTGAGGGTGGATGTTCCAGAATACAATGGGCTCGAACTCAATGAACCCGAAAACCTCTACTTCAGTGAGGAGGAAACTGCAGTGACTATTGAGATTCCATTCAAGAACACTGGCAACTCTGACGAGTTGTTCTACTTCGAATTCGACAGTTCAGAGTGGTGGCAATTTGCCGGCCCAACGACCCAACCTGTATCCCCGTTCTCCGATGGTACTGCCACCTTCACGCTAGTTAGGCCATCTGAACCTGAACTGCCTTTGGCTTACACCGAGGAAATTACATTCACTGTTTCGGACCAGGATAACAATACTTACTCAGGTTCAACCGTGATGAAGATGGACTCCCCAGTTCTTGCAATAGATGGAAAAACTGCTAGGATACTCGGTGGAAATGGATTCGCTTCATTTGGCCAAATTGAGAGCTATTCAGTCAATATCACCAATAGCGGTAATGTCGATGCAGAAACCGTCAACTTAGTGGCAACCCTCTGCTCCGATATTCGTTGCGAAAACGAGTTAGGAGTCAACTCCACATCCAGCGAATCAGTCTCAGCAATGAGTGAATCGACCTTCTACGTCACTATGGACTACACACAGTTCACTGAGTCCAAGAAGTACTGGATTGTCTTCTCAATAGAGGGTCAACTGGTAGATGAACAGTCAGAGCCTTGCGACTCAGTGAGTTCAGAAGGGAAGGCATCCTGTGTCTTTGAGGCTCAGTTGTGGACCAGCTCCGAGGAGAATGACGATCTGAAGTACCTAGCATACGCATTCCTGCTGATGCTAATTGCAGCTCTCCTGTACTTCACCCGAAGGCCAGGTAGACGAGTCAGCGCCCCGTTCTAATACTACATGTCATAGCGCACAGTGGGACCAAACATGCGTGGAATCTCGCGTCTCGAATTGATGCCTGAGCCCGAAGACCCCAGTCTACTTACGGCCGTAGACAGCGATGCACCAGGATATCCGGGAGAAGCTTACGGAATCAGCGACGAAGAGGCCAGGGGGCTTAGGAGGTCGTTGGGAGCAATAATGCGATTCCTATGGCCTTGGGGGGCCGTTGGATTCTCCGCGATAGTGGCCTCTGTATTGCTTCTTTATCCCTCGATATACTCACTTATTGGGGAGGTTTTGGATTCGGAGTGGGCCTTCGAGGATAGTGGCATTAGGGAGCTACAGGAATCTGGAACCCTTGGCGAAGGGGTCAGAGTCTGTATGGTCGACACTGGAATAGACGTCTCCCACCCGGACCTTTCGCATCTAACATTATCCGGTTTCCGTGATTTCTATAGTGAAAAAGACTCTCCAATCAGGGACATCGGAACGCATAGTCACGGCACTTTGATGGCTGGTCTTCTGGCTGCAAACGGCTCATTCACCGGCGCAGCACCGGGAGTTTCCCTCTCGATTGCGATTTCTCTGGGGCCAGATGGAAAGTCAGCTAACGAGCGGATGGTGTCCCAGGCGATTAGGTGGTGCCGTATTTCTCAGGACTCTGACATTATTTCCCTAAGTCTTGGAACTGCCCCCGGATCCAGCTTCTCAGCATCATCTGACACCCTAGATGCCGTCAGAGAAGCGTTAGATGACGGAATTTTCGTCATCGCAGCAGCCGGGAACCGTGACCCACAACAGAACCTCTCCGACGTTTCTTCCCCTGCTAGCCTATCTGGTGTGATTGCCGTTGGAGCACATGATAGAAATGGAGAACCGTGGGTTGATAGTGCCGAAGGTTCACAATACGACCCAGAAACAGGTGAGGAACGAATATTCCCTAACCAGAAACCAGAGATAAGCGCTCCTGGAGTCGACCTATGGTCTTGCAGAGATAGTGACAGGGACCCCCCATACGCATTTTCTACAGGTACTAGCGATTCTACCGTATTGGTGACCGGAGCTCTTGCATTGATCCTCTCGGTATACCGGGAGCAGATAGAGGGTGAGAACGGAATAATTGACGAACATGAAATGGACCTAGTCAAGGTCGCGCTTGCAAACTCGGCACGAACAGAGGCCGGCCAATCTGAGAATCACGACCCGAAGAAAGGATATGGCCTCCTTGATGCGCAAGAATGGTCTAGGCAAGTAGAAATTGAATTCGGAATTATCCAATAAAACATATGAATCGAAGATAATCGATGAAACTCCTTGGCCCTATGGTTAAATTGTCTAGATGTAGTCCGATGCATTATGGCGCGGGAAGAAAAATTGAGGTCATTCTCATTAACAGGACTATTCTTGTTGAGCATACTACTTTCATTGGCCTTACCTGCAGGTACTGTTTCTGCATCAAACGAGACAACATCAGGGACAATTACCGGCACTGAGACGTGGGCTGGAGTACACACTCTGACCGGAGATGTCACAATAGCCCCTGGCGCAAAATTGATCATTAATCCGGGGGCGACCATTGAGTTCCCCAACGGTACTCATCTGGACGTTCGAGGAAGCCTTTGTGCAGGGGTGTCTTCGTGTGGCGCCTCTTCAAACGCAGGCCCTGCAATGCGAATAACCCTTAGATGGAGTGAACCCGCAAATTCGAGTGCAATTGGAGAATGCTATGGTATGAGTTCTGGCAACCAAGAGATTTGGATAGATGATCCTTCGTGCAGCGAGGGAGTGCTCATGAGAAGTTCGATAGATCTTTCTGAAACCGGTCTCAGATATGTCACATTCGACAGTGCATGGGGGATTCCCCAATATATCTCAGCAGTAGGCGAATTCAGATACGGAGCACTAGTCCTAGATGGTGCTAGCCCCACACTTACCGAACTTTCTTTCAACCAGATCAACACCTCCAGTGTCCTGACAACCAACCTTGCCCAACCCACTTTCAATGGGGGGGAATTCGTGGTAGGGGTAGATGCGAGCACTAGTATTGTTGGAGCAGCACTACAGATTTACTCATCAGGATCCTCAGTGAGCCCATTCGCACTGTCGGATATTTCACTCACCGGGACCAACAATGGGTGCGGGAATAGGGACGGCGGGCGCCACACAATCTGGGCCGAGGACTCATTTATCGAGATAGATAACGCTGATATCTCGTCAGGAGACTTTGGAATCGGACTTTACACATCAGCAGGAAGCGTGACAAACACGCAAATAAATGTGAACTGCAACGGTATTGACCTAAATGGAAAGAAGGCAGTAGGGGGGACCTCGTTCGACTTCCAAATCTCGGACAATGAAATTACCACGGCCGAGGGAGCGGGAGTTTTTGCAGCAGCCGGTGCACTGGTGACATTGACAGACAACGACATCAGTGGCGCGGCAGCCGGTTCTGGCATAGCCGTCTACAATAGTGAGGCCCATATCCACGAAAATGAAATTGGACCAATAGGCGGCTACTTTGGTTTGTGGCTGGGTGGCTCCTACGACGTCATCGCTGAGAACAACTCGATTTTCGACACTACCCTAACTCCAGTGGTTGCTGGAATGTACTCATACGCCATCCAAGCAGCCTCTAGGCTATACCTGGCAAACAACTCAATCTCCTATGACGGTACTGGGACCTGCAGCAGTGAAACCAATTGGGGAGGGGAGTTTTCTTGCCCCGTTTTGCATGCATATGTGACTGGTGTAACCATGTATGACAACATCATCACTGCAGGAGGTACGGCCGATGGGATTAGAGCAGTAGGGTCTCTTTTGGATATTCAGAGGAACTCATTCGATGTGCAAAAGACCGGTGCAGTGATCAAGAATTACGACAGTGGTTATGCAGAATCACAACAATTCGGATCACTAGCGTACTTCTCTGAAAACGACTGGAACCAAGCCGAGACAGTATACAACGTGACAAAAAGCTCGGTCACTGCCCAATCAGAGTACATACCATCTCCACCCAGCGGAGAATTCCCCGTCAGGCTATCGTGGCCAGATCAGGAGGCATGGCCAGACAACGAATTCCAGGGAGCGGTTATCCCAACGCCAGTAAAGGACTGCAACAATTGCCAGAACATGACGCCGAGGAACTTCCCTTTGGGCGTTAGTATGGACAATAACTCAACAGTGTTTACATTTGCAGATTTGACAAACTTGGACTTGTCAAAGGTCAAGATTGCAACGCAACCAACACACTTCGCAGTACAGGTCAGCAGAGCCGAACTAGTTAGATTCCAGACACTAATTGGCGGTGAAAAGGTAAGCGATGCATTGGTAATTGTGGAGGATGCACTAGGTAACGACCTGTATCGAATCAATACTGGTGGTGATGGCTTTACCCCTTGGGTGGCCCTACCATCCAACTTTCACCTCGATTTCAGGGGTCTTGGGGGTGGAGATAATCCGGATGGTTTTGCGGATGACGAGTACGAAGACTCTTGTTCGGACGGCATTGACAACGATGGCGATCTCACCACCGATACCGAAGATCCCAGTTGCGATTATTCTGCAGGAACCAGGGAACTGTCACTTTACAGATATACTGCCTATAGATTTGGATATGGGTACTACTCTGGACAGTTCACTCTTGAGGAGAACTCTCTAGAGGAGACCGCACACCTTGAGAACGAAGCTCCAACAGTGAAAGTAACAGAGAATGACGGGCACTCATTCAGAAGGGTAGTCAACATCACTGGAAGTGCTCACGATGGAACATTGGCGAACAGTTACCTTACCGACGAGAGAGCCCAATGGGACCAAGGCGGGTATGTCCATGCCGTCCAAGTAAGAAACCCATTCTCCGGCTCTTGGGAGGATGCTGAATATGCAATTGACACAAGCGGCGCAGATCAAGGCGAGGTCACCCGCTTCAACAGGCCCTTCAGCTCTTGGTACTACAATATCGACATGACTGGTCTTGCAGCTGAAGGAGATTACACGTTCGAATTCAGGGCATTTGATGGGATAGATCACAGTCCAGTGGTTTCGCGAACAATCAAACTCAATACCCAAGCGCCTAACATTTTCGTCACAACTCCAAGCTCATTCTCATCCCATGATGAAGGCTCTGTAGTTTTCGATGGCTATTCCCAGGACCCCTATGGCTGTCCGGATAATTGCAACTCGGACATCGGCCTAGTATACATGCAGATTTCGGGACCGAATTACCAAGTTACCAGTCCCGTTGAAACAAATCCCGATGGAACATGGGGTTGGGAGTGGGACTTCAGCACCCGGCCTAGGGAACTAACGACATACACCTTCACCATTTGGGCATCGGATTCAGATTTCTGCAATGGGGATGTGGACGAGTGCCAGCCAGTGATACTCACACTTACAATTGATAACAGGAATAGTCAACCCACGATAAGCGTCAATCAGCCATTCTCGGGAACAAGGATATCCACTTCCTTGGATACTTCACTAACGGGGGTGGCTAGGGATTTCGACGGAGGGGTTACTAGAGTGGATCTCGAAGTAAAGGACGTTTCAAACGACTATGTCTCAGTTTTCGAAACTAGCACCAGTGAATTTTCTGATGATGGGATTTGGGAGATAGAGTGGGACACCACACAACTTCGTCATGATGCAGAATATCTGTTACGGTTCCGATCCTATGACGGGATTGACTACAGTAGTTGGGCCGAGGTAACAATCGTAGCAGATAACCCACCAAATGCGGGAAACAATCAACCTGAATTTGACCCATCAGGGTGGCAAAGTGAAATCACCCTGTACTGTGACTCTGAATCAAACTCTGTCGACAAGTGCACTACGGTGGAGATAGATCTGAAGGAATATTTCTCCGATGCAGACAACGATATCCAATTCATCTCTGTTTACAATGACACAACAATCGACTCAGACGATAGACACCCCCTTGTCGTTGGAGTCGGGACGGATGGCATTGCTCGTTACGACCCAGCCGACATGTTGTTTTTCGACGATGACATGGATTCTTGGACTCTGAACAATGTGATATTCATTGCAACTGATGCATGGGATTCACGAGTAAACTCCGATCCCGTCACCTTCAGAATCGTCCCCCTTCAATTCACGATTCAGGAGCCAGATCAGTCTTGGGTCGAAGTAGACGAAATGGCAATATATTCCGGTATTGGACTTCCCGGCAAGCAAGTTTCTGTTTTGATTGGTGGAAGTCCTGTCAACAACACAATCGTCTCCGAAGATGGGACATGGGAGCTGGGAATACCTGCTTCTAGAATAAAGGGGGACTCATCAATACCAGAATTCTCCTACGCAGGACAAACCACAGAAGTTAGCGCAATTAGCAAGGGGGAGCCGACAACCGATTCAACAAACTGGGCACTGATTGGGACGGTTGCTGTATTGGCCATACTATCTTTGGCCGCTCTAGCTTACTTCTCCGGGTTCATTGGAATTGAGATAGAGGAAGAAGAGGATGAGTACAAAACCCCTGCACAAATCCCAGAGGGCTACGGTGCTGAGGAAGAAGAGAGCACCCTAGAGAGGTATGATGACCATCCTGGTTGGCTTTGGGATGCATCTTCTGAGGAATGGGTCCCGGATCCGGATTTCCAAGGATAATGTAGATTCCAAGTTCTACTAACATTTGTATATTGAGTGAGAGTAGTGTTGGGTACATGGCATCGAGTGCTTCGTCACGACCTGGAGTCCAAGAGAGGATTTTCCTCCATCTTAGTGACTACGTAGACCATAGTGACAAGGTCGAGGTTCCATTTGCATTGTCCCAAATGGGAATCGCCAATGCCGTGTCAATCGCCCGCTCTAATGTCCCTCGGGCAATTTCTGGAATGAAGGAGGCCGGTCACTTAATTGAGAGGCAGGCACACGTAACTGGCGTATCTAGGAAAAGGAAGGCCTACTTCCTGACTGATGAGGGGGCCAAGGTTGCAGACGAGATTTGGACAAGGGTTTCAGAGACAAATGTAAGGGTAGTTTTCTCCGACGGCCGTTCTGAGAATACATCTTTGGTAGAAGCAATAGAGTCCACAGAGCTTCCTCTAAGGCATGTCGACATGTTGCGTTATATGGATGACTCAGGAACTATCGATTTATCGGGACTGACTCCTGAATTGGTCCAGAGGGACCTTTCTAAACACATTGAGAAGCAGTTAGTATCGTACCTAAACGACCTTCCCCGAACAAGAAGATTCTATGGTCGAGAAAAGGAACTAGACGTAATGGCAAATCTATTGGAAGCTAAGTCAGCTTCGATACTTGTCCCGGGAATCGCCGGAATCGGAAAGACTGCTCTTTGCACAAAAATCCTCGATAGGTTCACTCATCGGAGAAATCTGCTGTATCATCGATGCCAGGACTGGGAGGGTTCTCGAGCATTCCTAGAAGCATGCGCAGAATGGCTCTCCGCAGTAGGAAATAACGACCTTTCCGACTACCTTGCCTCATCCCCAGTCCCTCAAACGAAAATGGCTGTCAATCTGATTGCTGCCGGTTTGTCAGAAGCACCTTCTTTGATTGTGATTGACGACTTACACAAGGTCGGTGATGAAACTCTTTACTCAATTCTTAGGGAACTTACTCTGAGGATTAATACTCTGAAGGAAGTTGGTCTGGTGATGTTCTCCCGTTCATTCAGGATGGTGGTCCCAGAATCTGACCAGTCGGGCAATATCGTAACCCTAGTAATGCCACTCCAGGGGTTGGATGCTGAGTCAAGTAGACAGATTCTGACGGCAATGCCAAAAATGGACGCGGATCAGTTTACTCACATCTATTCGCTATCCCGTGGACACCCGCTGATTCTAGAATTAATCAACAGGGGGAACGTTGCCGAGACATTCCATGCCACGCTAGAGGCCTTTGTCGAAAAGGAGATATTTAGCCGACTCTCAGGACCAGAGAAACGCCTATTGGGAGCCATTGCAGTTTTCCGTGAGCCAATCCCTGTGCAAGCCATCCATCAGGTGGAGGGCAGCGTAGACCTTCTAGACGACTTAGTTGAGAAGGGCCTCGCTCGTCAATCTGATGCCGAGAATTTCGATGTTCACGACCTAGTCCGTGAATTCTTGTTAAGATCGATGGATGAGGAAATGAGGAACTCCCTCCATTTGGCCGCTGTCAATTGGTACAGGGAGAAGAAGGACGATGCTGCAGACAGAATTGAGTTCATCTACCACCTCAGCCATACGGGGGATGAGGAAGGCATAGCCGAGGTCTTACTTTCAGAGGGGCATGGCTTGGTTAGCACCGGCCACACGGAATTACTAACTATTCTAAACTCTCTCGAAAGCAGTGACTTTGATTCCAAAAGCAGAGGCCTAATTAGGGAACTAAAGGGAGATATTCTGACTATCCAAGGAAGGTGGGACCAGGCCGAAGAAGAATACGATGCCGCTACAAAACACATTGGAGTGGGTGCCCCGAGTCACGAGCTCGCTCGCCTTCTTTCTGCAAGGGCAGACATAGCAGTAAAGAGAGGGGCAATGGACGATGCACTCGAACTTCATCGAAAAGCACTTGAGATCCAGATAGGCATCAGGGACGCCGTCGGAGCAGCAAGAAGCTACAACAATATGGGGCATATTTTCCGTCGAAGGAGAGACACACGAAGAGCACTAGAGGTGTATGGGAATGTTGAGGATCTCCTGGAGAAGGAGAAAGACCCCGGTTTGAACGACGCCAGAATTAGGCTAGCATCGGCCTTCATAGAAATGGGCGAGTTTGACAGGGCTAGGGAGCATGCAATTTTTGCCTATGAGGATACTCGAGACTCAAATCAAGATTTCCTCCATGCTAGGTCAAGAGCAGTACTGGGGAGGTACTATGCAAAGATATCAGATAACGACCTTGCACTATTCCATTACTCGGGAGCACTGGAGACACTCTCTGATCAAAACGACCCCCAGAGTACAGTTGAGGTGGAGATGCTGCTCGGACAGGTTCTAATCGATGCAGGACGTAGGGAGGAGGCTGCAGAGCACTACCTAAACGGTTTAGCAGTCGCCGAATCAAACGACTTCCGTATGCTTCAAGGAGAATTACTAGCAAGGCTAGGTGAGGTAGAGCCCGATCGCTCACAGAGGATGGATTATCTCCAGAGGTCACTCTCCCTATTCAGAGACCTTGGCGCTGTAGGGCGGATGAAAGAAGTACAGAATTCAGTCCACAGAGCAGTTATGGGGAGATAGTTATACTGCCACAATACTATTCGGCTCAGACTGTCCTGTCCAAAAACTAAATTCCGGACCAAGTTGCTTAGAAATCGAGATATTGCCGGTAAAATCATCGCCAATCGCCATCAGAACTTCACTCTCGGCCAAATGAGGCGCGTTATTCTTCTCCGAAAGGTGACATAGGACAATACTCTCCAAATCGTCGTGCATAACTTCCAGAAGTATTTCTCCAGCTTGCCTATTGGAAAGGTGACCACCCCTGCCTGAAATCCTTCTCTTCAGGGATTCTGGATAGGGTCCACCAACTAACCTCTGATGGTCATAGTTTGCTTCAATAGAAATGTGTTTGCAACCAGATAAATGTTTGATCAGGTCTTGCGGTGCTTCACCCAAATCTGTAACAATTGCAACCCGATCACCATCCCCATCACTTGCAATTAGTGCTACGTTGTCCGCATCATCATGAGGCACGGGGACTGGCAACATGCTGAGGCAAGAAGAGATCTGAACTCTCTCTAGATTGCCAAATGTCATACATTCTTCTACTAAATCCCATCCCATCTTAGATGCAGTTCCTAGATTGCAGTGCAGTTTTGATCCCCACTTCTTGGATGCCCTGAGTGCCGATCCAGAGTGATCCTTGTGGTGATGTGTAACCACAATGGAATCAATCGATCTCGGCTCAAATCCTGCTATCCCCAGCCTCTTCTCTGTTTGTTTGAGGCTGAAACCACAATCGACTAGGACATTGCAGTCCCCAGAACTGACAATGGTGGCATTTCCACGACTGCCAGAACCCAAGTGAGTAACTCCAATTGCCATCAAATCATACGCGGTTCCAGACGACCTTTCAACAAATCCATTGATTATAGTAAATAATTGCTATTTTCAAACTCCAATTCCTATTCTGGGCCCTCCTAACAGCATATGTCCGAACGACGCTCCATCACCATGATAAATCTCTGAACCCGGGATTTTGCATAGAGGTGGGCGCATGCGTAGGAAGCAAACAGCTTTGCTAGTAACAATGTTGATTTTTTCCAGCCTAGCATTCGTCTCCCAGACTCGTCCTCAATCACCAGTATCTTCCACGGACCCTAATTTGGCAGAAGGTACAGAATCTCCAGTTACCGACCAAGATGGGGACTTGATGCCAGATCTTTTTGAGGTAATTTTCGGAGAATCTGTGGAAATTGAGACTGCAACATTCCAAGGCACCATATCTGGCCTGGATCCATCAGATTCTACCGATAATTCAACTGACCACGACAGAGATGGGCTAACTGCATTGCAAGAATATTGCTGGCCCTATACTTTGGATAATTGCTTCGAAGAACGAAATACACTAACCGGAAAATCGCCAGAAGAAAGCGAATCTGGGTTGAGAGAGTATCTCGATCCACGATCTTCGGATACCGATGGCGACGGCTTGCCTGATGGATATGAGGTACATATGTGCACTTTGGGAGGGCTGTACAAAAAGGATCCAAACGACCCGTTGAATCCAAACAATTTCTGGGAATGCCGATACTTCGATCCCCTCGATCCCAGCGATATCAATATCGATTTTGACAGGTGCGAGGCGGATTTCAGTTGGGGTTGCGGAGATGGATTCGATTTCAATAGCGATGGGGAAATTGACCTTGGAGAAATGTTCACCAACGCAGAGGAATACTGGTCGGGAGCTCCCGATGACTGGATTACTGAGAGGGACGGACTCTGGTGTTGGGGTTCGATTCAAGGACTCACTGAAGACTCGTGTCAGGACCAGTTTGAGAGGCCAACGGGTGAACCCGGATGGATGGGGACTGATCCCAGATTCTCTGACTCAGACTTCTTCTTCTGGGATGAAATAGCACCCGCCCCATTAGATGTATTGGGAGATGGAATTCCGGACGGCTGGGAGGCACAATATGGGCTTGACCCTCTGAATTCTAGCGATGCGATACTGGATAGTGATTCGGATGGTTGGGACAAAGACGGAGACGGCTTCATTACGGAGGATGTTACAATTGGAACGTCCCAGTGGGGCGAGTCTTTCAGTAATTTCGAAGAGTACTCTGTTGATTTCGATGATAACTCGGGAGTAATCCCTGGAGTTAGGGGCATTGAGATTTCTCCCGATTCCGAAATCCTCATCAATTTTGATCATTCGACTGCGATAGGTCTAGTCGACTCTGCAGTACACAGTATTATTCCAGACCAAGCAAGAGAGCGGTTGTTGGTTGGAAGTAAATATGGAATTACAGCCCTAGATCCATTCAGAGGGGTCTCTTCTTCGTTTGAATTTCCCCCGGGAGTAGAAATTTACACAATGGAGAGGAATTCTGTAGGGAACATAGATTTCCTAATGTTGGGTTCAAACATAGGACTTCATACGGTAATTCTGGAAAATGGACTCCCAGTAATGGACACTCTCACTACTCATGAACTTGGGGAAGCCACCGTTTTATTCCAACTCGTCTCCGACTCATTTGATCCAGGAATCCTGATTATGGGCAAGGATGGCGCATGGAGGACAACATTCTCCGAGTCCGAACAATCGCTATCCATCTCTGAGATGACTTTCGTAGAGTCGCTCTCATCAATGCTTAGTAATTCTAACGCAACAGCAACTTCTGCAGGTCACGCCAAGATTTTTGGAAGAACTCCAATTTTACTAATAGGGACCGATTTTGGACTAATAGCCTGGAATTCTTCCGACGGCTCAGACAACAATGGGATGCCATGGTGGGTCTTCACAAGAAACAACGCCGACGAATTCGTTAGCCCAGATATTCTCGACACCACCAAGACAGCAACTGTCAACTCCATTGTGGTAGAAACTTCTGTACAAGGCTCAGATGATGTTTGGTTGGGGATGGGCGGAGGCCTGCATCTAATCACAATGGACCTATTTATCTCCCAACCAAAGGAGGCTATCGACAATGAGAGAATGCTCAATTTAGCAGGCCTGCTAACCGGCGCCAATGATGTCCACTCTATCCTTCCACTAGAGGGAATGATTGTCCTAGGATCTTCAGATGGAACCTGGTGCCTAGAAGGCGATTCGGATGGGATTCTTGATATTCGTCAGAATCAGACAGAAATACCAGGCCTGGTTACTTCACTCACTACTCTGGAAAGAGAAGGGCAAATCTGGGTTTTTGCCGGTGTATCTCCGGGGAGATTCATGAACATAGCTCCAATGAATCCGCATTCCCATGATTCCGATCTTGATGGGGTTCCAGATGGTTGGGAGTTCGCATATGGACTAGACCCTACCGACCCATTCGATGCCTCCAGGGATAATGATGCAGATGGCGTCTCAATCGGCGGTGGAAGCGGCCATGGGTTCGACAGATTATGGACTAACTTGGAAGAGTATAGGTTCGTCACTCCTTCGGATTTTGGCCAAAACGGAACCGATCCTAGAGTAGCAGACTCCGATGGGGACGGGCTAACTGACGGTGAGGAGTATTGGGGATGGTTCATTGGCCAAACATCATTCGATTGCTACTACCTAAATCAACAGTATCTATGCGATCCCGGCATAGGAACATCTGCAGAGGAAGTACACCTTGGGGGGTGGACTGGAACAGGTTCTAGTGGCGGCAGCGATCTTCCTACCGATCCGACTAACCCCGACTCAGATGGTGATGGCATGCCCGATGGCTGGGAAATCAAGCATCGTCGTTGGATTGGAGATGTCTACACAGGAGGCAATGAATGGACATTGGACCCCAATAATCCAGACGATGCTTCTGGCGATGCTGATGGGGATGGGCTATCCAATTTATGCGAATATGAGTGGGAAAGGCTACTCCATAGATCAATTTCAACTGGGATTATCTCACATGGGGAAACTTATGACTCAGTCAAGAATTGGGTTCCAACTGACCCAAATTCTGTAGATTCAGACTCGGACTCCCTGCCCGATGGCTGGGAAGCCCGATATTCATGCAACTGGCCATCTTCAAATTCAGGTATCAACCCAATGAATGGATCTGATGCATTGAAGAACCCCGATGGCGATGGATTCGATGTAAACAAGAATGGAATTATAGAATCAGAAGAAGCATTCGTTAATTGGATGGAATATCACATCAAATCAGATATTCTTCTATCCGATTCTATATCTTCAGGAACAATTTACCCAGATAATCACACGTCATCTTTGCCTCACCATTCGTGGCAGGGGCTGGCAGACGAATCATTCGGACAAAGAACCGGTGAGTACTACCTTTCATTATGGACAGGGCTCCCAACCGAAGACATCGGTTCATCGGACCCCTTGAATTCAGATTCCGATAACGACGGTATGCCCGATGGATGGGAGGTCTTCCATGCGAGGTGGAGTCTTTTCGACAGTGATTGGACACTTAATCCAGTCAATGGAGGAGATGGACTAGGAGATCCGGACTTGGACGGGATGTCAAATTGGGAGGAGTACAATGCGATCGATAGTGGAATTAGCGAGTCAGATCCAACCATCTCGTCGCCGCAATTTTACCTAACTGATGCAGCTGGAGCACTTCTAGAGACTCCTTGGATCGGAGCTGAATCGGCTCTTTCGTTTGGCCATTTCTTAACAGAAGATCAGTCCAATTTGACTGGAACTTCTGCTGATCCTAACAATCCAGATACTGACGGAGATGGATTGCTTGATGGGATTGAGGTGATTTTTACCACTTGGAATTCAAGTGCTGGCGTTTGGACACTAAATCCACTAATACCCAATCAAGGTGGGTTCGACTCGGATGGCGATGGTATTGGAGACTTGGTCGAACTAAACCTGACATCAAATCTCCCCATAAATGGGGAATCTTACCCAATGGGTGCACCAACATTTGGTGTTGAATCTAGAGAAATAGATGAGACTGCTTTCGAAAATAGAGTGTTTAGGATTCTATTCAGCAAGGAGGGGAGGGCCGAACTGGGGATGGATCAATACTTGGAGTGGAAATCTGGTTTGCCTGCAAAGCCGATGCTACAGGCAATCTTCGGAATAACTGACCCCAAGGATCAAGATACTGATAGAGATGGAATGAGTGATGGATACGAATACTGGTTCTCGGAATGGGATCTAGAGGAAAACAAGTGGACCATGAATCCTCTGACTGATTCAGACGTAGATTTCGACTCCGACGAAGACTCATTCGATTGTAACGGCGATGGGGAGATTTCCGACTCCGAATCTTTCGATAATCTGGCAGAATATGATTCTAGGTGGTATGGCAAGAGGTTGGAGGTAGGAAACGTGCCGAATGGTACTTCCGCTGTCTCCTACGGAACCGATGCGGCCAATGCATTCATTGAAGAGTCTGGCCTTTCAAATCAATCCGCTTGGGGGCAACTATACTCATTGTTCTCTTCGAAAAGCCTTCGTTCTTCTGAGAAGATTGGCCTGATTAACCAGATTGACCCAGATAACTTCAACAAATCATTAATTGGAATAAGTGACCCTACTCATGATGACTCGGATGGGGACGGAATGCCTGACGGATGGGAATACTGCTACTCAATTTATGCAGAGGTCTTACCAGTCAACTCATTCCGCTGGTCACTAAACCCCCTCAACCCACTGGATGCCGATTATGACCCAGATGCAGATGGTTGGTTAGACAGGGAGATATTAGACACGCCCGCAACCCAAGGAAATTGGGATTCTAGGGTGTTCACGCCCCTACCAGTAGATCAGCAGTTTGAAAATGGTGCTAGCTCACTTTATTTCACAAATATAATGGAATATGACAATGGAACAGGTCCCCTGGACCCAGACTCGGACTCGGACTCAATTATGATGACTCCAATAATTGTGGATGGAGTGGTGATTGACTATCGACAAGACATGAGCCTGTCAGACGGGAGAGAGATGTTCAAGTATGGCACAAATCCACTCGACAATGACTCCGATGGGGACATGATGCCAGACTTCTATGAGTATTATCGGGGTTGGAATGAGACAAATGACAATTGGTCTTCGTTCATGAAGATCAAAGTCCAGTGGACCGAGGTGACGCCTCAGAACTGGAAGCCGATAAAGTTCACAGACGGAGAGATAACTAGGCCGGATTTGGAGTGGAACTGGTTTACTCATGACCCCACCGATCCATCCGATGCGACTCAAGACGCAGATAATGATGGGGAGTGGGACTGTTCGGGGAGTAGTTGCGAATACGTCCCTTACAATAATTTCCAAGAGTATTACGCGGTAGTCAATACGACCCTATCTTCACCTTCTATTGTACGCGCTTCGACATTGTTTGATTGCTCCGGGGAAGATGTGGAAGAATGGTGGCAACTCCGAGAGACCTTACTTGGGACTTGTTCAGGTTCAAGCTCACTCTCTTCGAACTATTTGAGAATCAACAAAATCAATGACGACGACCAACTCTATGCTTTGATAGTTCAAGATAATGACTTGACATACTTGGATGTAAACTCTAGTAACGACATTATTCACGTCAACGGCGAATGGACGGATGAATTCAACAGACTCGCCGGAGATAGGAATCACTTGCCGAATCCAGGATTGGGAGAATATGCATATGGGTGGTGGATTCTGGACATCGATGGAGACTTGGTTGCTGACGGCACAGATCCAACAAATTGGGATACTGATGGAGACTGGCTGAATGATTTCTTCGAGATTGACGACGATCTACTTGATGGAATTAGGGGCAATAGCGGTTCGCCAATTCGCTATGATGACCGGACATCGTGAACTCAACACTTCATTTGCCCCCCTCCCCTCAGATATTCATGAGTGAAGGGGTGCGAAACGTTCCCGGGCCGAAATCCCCGGCGAACGAAAAACTCCTATTCCTAAGGGAGAACATGGTTCACTTGACAAATCAACTGAGCATGCCAATAATAGAAGTCGCCCTCGTCATCTCAAAGTACATTCGGATGTTACTTGATTCTCTCCAGAAAGCCGCTATCGAGGAAGGGGAAGAATTACCAGAAATACTCCTAAATCCACTTCCTAGAAACTCTTCACAGTCAGAAACGGCCCCTGGAATCAACTCATTCCCTCTTGAGAAGTTAATTGACAGAGTAGATCAGGACAGGATGGACATATTGGATACCCTGGTCAGGACAATCCTCAATGAGAGCCAACTTGAATTTGTCTCTGCACTACAAGAATTTCGTGATTGGGAATTAGAGATTCGTAACCAACTCTCAGAAGTTTCAAGCCCCGGGGGGCTCTTTAGCCCACTATCCCTAGATGACGACTTCTAGCTATTAATTGACTCTGAAGATGCTACTATCCCACTGGAAACCCACCAAGCATCAGCTATCGACCAGACGAAAAGAAAGGGCCATAGGAATGCTGGTATTAGCGGAAACTGAATTAGAAACCATTCCCCTCCCTTCCTGTGTTGCCGATTGAAATGCTGACCTAGGAAGAGGAATGGGACAAGCGAAAGCGCCACTGCAAAAAGTGGACGTATCGCCCCCCATGGGCCAACACCGCCGCTCAACTCGCTCCAAATAGCAGAAACCACTCCCAGAGGTCTGAAACTCTCCTCTTCCGCGGCCTCCACTTTGACTACTAACTCCCCTTCCACATTGTTTGCGGTAATTGTAAGCGGATGAATTTGCCGACCAGAATATCATAGAAAACGAGAACAACGGATAGTGTTTGCGAAAACCATGCATGAGGGGTTGGTGGTAACTGGATTTGAGCCATTTTCAGATTTCAAGAGAAATATATCTCAACAGGTCGTAGCGCTAATCTCTGAAGGATTATTTGATTTCGATATCAGTACTTCTATTCTTTCAGTGGATGAAATGGGCTCCAGGGAGATATCCGACAGGATAGAACGAGGTGAAAAATTAGACGTGGTCCTCCATCTTGGGTTCTCGGAAAACGCCAATGAAATACTACTTGAGAGATACGCTAGAAATAATTTTCAAATGAAAATCAAAGATAACTCCGGAAGGCTAGTATCCTCTGGGAGGATATCCCCAGGGAAGGAAATACTCGAAACAAAGGTTCCACGAAACTTCATTGAGAACTATCTGGGGGAATTTTCAAGAATTAGATGGAATGAAGAAGCTGGTGGTTTTGTCTGCAATGAGACATACTTTCGTTCGCTACTAGCTTCTTCAGAAATGCTACAACCGATTGTGCTCTTCATCCACCTTCCATGTGAAGAAATTTTGCCGCTCGAAGAACAATATGAGACAATCATTTCGATTTGTAAATCACTCATTCATTTGCATCATTCGGGATAAATTCCCACTACTCTCTTCTAGATCCGAACCACTCCGAGGCCTCTCCGTCTTCGGTCATTGCTAACTCGTCACCTACTTCCCTTGGAACAATGTCCCTTCCATTGTGCCATGTAGCTTGCTCTAGCCAGATAACAATGTCACGACCAGTCAAAGAAATCTCCATCGTCCCTCCAAGAGGACTGCCTTCCAAAACAAAGGAGACCTTACCTATGGATGCAGACTGTCTAGAGAGCCTGAAAACAGTCCCTTCTTCATCAGCCTGCATTGCCATTGCATCGAGGGCCGTGTCTAGAACTCGATTATCCCTTAGTATTGCCAGAAGATTATCGAGTGAGTCTACGTTTCCACTTATCTCCTCGGAATCCCTCCTTAATGGGAAATCAGATTTTTCTAGTGTTCTCTTGGGGCTCCACTCTGGAAAAATTGAACGAACCGAATCGACTACTTTGTTCGGGTCATCATGGCTTCTGACAACCGTAGAAACTAGTATCACAGGCTCCACATGCCCTCGGACAAATGGAAATTAATAGTGCTAACCGGTCAACAATCGGTTTGCACGAAAATTCAAACCAATACCAATCGACGATTAGGTGTGGCACAACGTTCTGGACCTGTTTCATTTGCTCTTGTTTTGATGCCTAACCTCGTACTTTTTTCTTTTAGAACACTCTCTCCTGAGCTCAATGAGGCCCTATCAAACGATGACTCCGGACAAATGGTGGCGCACTCGTTGGCCCTGTTAATTGGACTAATTATGGCATATCGATATTCAGTTGTCCATGATCATGAGTTCCGTCGTTCTAAGGCAATCAGTGCTCTATCAAAAACTTACAAATTGGAGGATCGGGGACTCTGGGACAAGGGAGAAGTAGCAATTCAGAAGTTGGAAGCAAGAGCCCATTCAGATTTCAAAGGTAGGAAGGCCACTGCCTCTCGACGGAGAATGAAGGGCAATATAGGCGAGATAAATCGCGAATCCCCTGAACTCGAACAAAAGATTGGCGATCATTCAGAATTCACCGTTTCGGTCGATGGAGTTGAGCAGATTAAGGAAACTATCGAAGAACCCCCAAAAGACAATCTCAACCTAATCTCCCGAGTTTCAAACCTCATTTCTTCATCAGTCGAAAAAACCGCGTCAAGGAGGGAAGAAAGAAGAAAGAAAGCGGCTCTCCAGAAAAGTGAGTCTTTCTCCCCTTTAGTGGAAGATGCCAACTCTAGATGGTCAATACCACAAGGGACCCAGATGAAAACCAGATTGTGCGGGAGTTGCTCAACATACAATGACGCCGAATCAAATTATTGCTCATCCTGCGGTTCGTTAATCGCTTGATTGGGGAACGGTTGATATGACTCCTTCAGGAGCCTAAGCCGGGAACGCTATGGCTAGTAAGCGAGACTATTACTCAATTCTTGGAGTCGACAAAGATGCTTCAGAGGACCAAATTAAGCAGTCTTTCCGTTCCCTTGCAAGAAAGTACCACCCAGATAAGAATCCAAATGATGCAGAAGCCGAGACCAAATTTAAGGAAATCCAAGAAGCATACGCAATCCTATCTAACCCCGAAGAGAGGCGAAAGTACGATGTCTTTGGGCACGAACGGCCGGGAGGTTCCCCATTCGGATCCAGTGGTTTCCAAGGGGTCGACATTAGTTTCGATGATCTTTTTGGTGGTGGCTTTGAATCAATTTTTAGCCAATTTTTTGGCGGCCACCAGAGTGATAGAACACGTGGTTCAGATTTATTGGTAAGGCACTCTGTGCCTTTTCAGGCCTCAATGGATGGCTTGGAAGATGAAATAGAAATTGAAGCTCTGAAGGGCTGCGATAGCTGCAATGGATCAGGCTCCGACAGAGAAGGAGGCTCACGTCAATGCCCTTCATGCGATGGAAGAGGCAGGATAGATGAGATTTCCATGATAGGCCCCTTCCGGCAGAGGGTCAGGAAGGACTGCGCCCCATGTAGGGGTTCTGGACGGTTGATTTCCAACCCCTGCCAGGATTGCGGAGGAGATGGAAGGTCCCTGCAGACAAATCGAGTGAAGTTTTCGATTAAGCCGGGAATAACTTCTGGTAATCGCCTTAGGATGCGTGGACAGGGCGAGGCTTCAACATCACTCAATGGAAGTCCAGGTGATCTATACATAGAAATTGACGTCGAACCTCATCCATGGTTCGAAAGAGACGGATCAGATCTGCTCATGGCTCTGCCCCTAAACTTCGCTGACTTGACTCTTGGGACTACTATCGAGATTCCCCACATTGACTCTGATAATCTCAGGATAAAAGTCCCTCCGGGTTCTAATCCGGGAGAAACAATCTCGATTCCAGGTCGAGGGCTTCCTTATAGCAATCGCAGAGCTAGAAGGGGTTCGGTCACCGTTGTACTAAGGCTTCAAGCTCCGACAAAGACATCTCGCAAGCTGAAGAAGAAAATCGAAGAAATAAGAGTTGAACTGGAGAATAATATTCCGACCGTCGAGGAGAGGATTAGGGACGAAGCTAAATCAAGAAGAGGACTTTGAGTAAAATCACTCTTCTCCCATTTCTATCGAATTTGTTGGAACCGCTGCTATAGGTTTCCCGTCAACTAGTCCTGAAATTTGCATATTGAACGCCGGCGGATTTCCCCGAGTCTCAATTTGTACGAATGTCGTAGAGCCTTCCCCCAGATCCCCCAAGAAAACCTCATCATCTTGAAAAATCATTTCTGGAACAACGCTCTGGATTGAAGCAACTTCGCCCAGTGGCGAGAAAATTCTGATTGCTGCCATTTTCCAGCTTATCGCCTCAGTCCTGACTCCAACTAGAATTGAATTACTAGAATCCTCAAATCTCCAAACGCATATGTCGATATCTTCAGTAAAATGTCTTATCTCGGGAATTCCCAGTTCCTCAGAAACAGAATTCCACGATCCCTCGCCTAGTATTGATAATGCTTCAGCAACTTCTTCGCGACCCTTTGCAAGGTCTGTGATCGAGAACCTATCCCTAAGGGCATTCAAGACATGCCTCTCATTTTCCACTAATTCTCCTCCCTTTTTAGAACGCAAGAAGTCACTCCTATTCCACCATAATACAATTACTAGTGGAAATAATAGCAATAGGCCAGCAAACAAATAGAATGGCGCAAACATCCATGCCAAATTGACAAATTCCCCTTCGTCCTCGAACGAACCTCTATTTTCAAGAGTGAATCGATATGAAACCTCCTCCTCAAAGTCACCGTTCCTCTCCAGTCTGATTGCATGCATTCCTGGATCAAGCCCTAATTCGCCCTCATCACCATCAGCAAATTCAACAATCGACCAAGTACTTTGATTCAACCTCTGTACACTAATTCTCACTGTATCGTTATTTGAAACCCAGAATCCGACCATCGTCCAATTTGTTGAAGAGACTTCCAAGGCAAATACATCCACCGAGTCATTCAATTCGAAACTCCCCATAATCGTGGAATTATTCGGCGAAATTATCTGCCACTGTTCTCCTATTTCATTAGAATCCCATAATTTGCTTGGAGCATCCCCAACTTCCTCGAATATCGAATCTTGCTGTCCCTCTCCCACACAAGAAAATGTGAAAATTGAAGCAACAATTAGCGTACAAATAACGCGTCCGGACCCATGCATCATGCTCGGGAGGGCAACTAGGTCTTAGAATCCTTCAAGCGAAATGCTTCCATGGGCAGCCAATGGATGAGCGGCCAATAGGCAGGGACGTGATATCAAGAGACAGGTTCTCCAGGCTATTTTCCCTCGGAGATAGGAATGACCCAGCGTCATTTGCCCCAGGATTAGTTATTGGAGAAGATGACCCAGATTTTCCCATCTCAATCGCACCATTTTCTTCTTCTATGGACAATTCCACTATTCCTTCATCAATGAAGGTCAGAACTAGGGCTAACCTCTGTTTTCCATTCGACTCTCTAGATACCTGGGAAGCTTCTCAAGGCTTGGTACTTCCACCGAGCTTAGTAGATTCAAATTCAGGCGAATTTGGATCAGGAATAGAGTTAGTTCCGGTAACATGGAACTCATTGCATCATGATCAATCTCTTCTTACTGCTGGTCTGCAACCCTCAGTAATAGTGCTGACCGACTCCCCTCAATTGTCAAGCAATCCCGGTTTGTTAGAGAAGGCTCTATTGACGATAAGGACTACTTTCCCTTCTTCGCTGATTTGGACCCCGGGTATCGGAGGTCCCGATAATTGTGCACTGCTCTCTTGGATGGGGGCGGACATTTTCGACTTGGCTCGTTCAAGACAATCATCTTCCTTGGGCGTACTACTTTCTGAAACAGGACCCCGATTGCCCGAACAATCAACAAACGAGGACTCATCAATGGATTCCCAAAAGGAGATGTGGATTCGTGCAATTTCAGCCACTAGATCAGCAATTAGGAGTGGTTCACTCAGGGATATGGCGGAGAGGCAGAGTACCTCTAGCCCTCGTTCTGTCGAACGTCTGAGGAGGCACGATCAACTCTCATTCGAGTTTTCAGAGAAAATTGGATTGTCTAGCAGTTCTGTAT
>MPLT02083527.1_pt1 | contig 33507 bp, 30 predicted proteins | sample 1617391 | NCBI WGS metagenome assembly MPLT02 (sample SAMN05944800, study PRJNA350692) | marine metagenome | biome: marine; feature: ODZ; material: water; isolation source: 70 m water sample filtered on 0.2 um supor filter | place: Pacific Ocean | collected 2012-04-08 | depth 70m m
AGCAAGGGACATGGATCTGGTCCATGATATCTACGATAGCATGACGCTAGAGGAGTTTCACCAGGACGTCCTTGACTACTCGGGCCGTTTCACACTCCCATTCGCAGCAGCAAAGGCAATCGGGAACATCAAGAGGAGCGTACAGAGCGGACTAGAGATTCCACTTGAGTATCATCTGGCCTTGGAAAGAGAATTGCAGTCTGACTTATTCCAGTCTGATGATGCTAAGACAGGCATCAAGGCATACGTAGACAAACAGACACCTAGGTTCGAAGGAAAGTAGCCTGGGAGTGCTTCTAATTGAAAGAAGCAATCTCTGAAATACCCGTTTGTAGTGGGATGCCCAATGGCTGATACCGAGGTAGTAGAAAGTTACCCAACGAACTTTGAGACATGGATTGAAGAATTCAATGAATGGCAGACGAGGATTGGTTTCGATCCCTCTTGGCTTGGAGACTACAGATTCGACATTAAGTTCGATTGGGACACTGCGGGCAATGAGATAGAGTTCGGAGATTTCGAGGGGATGCCGAAGTGGGATCGAAGGATGCAGATACCGCAACAGAACATCACGGATGCAATCATCACCATGGTTAGTGTACAGGGGGATACTGAGTTTGCCAGCGTCGAGCAGCAGAACCACCTCCTCGAAACAGCGCCAACTGAGTACGACAAGAAGTCTGCACTAAGAATCATGTGTGAGGAACAGAGGCATGGATGGCAGATGGCGTACCTGCTTTGCACTTTCTTCGGGGAGCAGGGGGTCAGGGAAGCCGCGAAGCTCCTAGAGAGGAATGCACAGGAAGGAACCAGGATCCTTGGATCTTTCAACGAGCCGATAGACCACTGGCTAGACTTCTTCATGTTCACACACTTCATTGACAGAGATGGCAAGTACCAGTTGAAGATGCTCAGCACTTCGTCCTTCAAACCGCTTGCAGCAAGCATGGGGCCGATGCTCAAGGAGGAGTCTTTCCACCTGGGCACGGGAGCCAACGGCCTCAGGAGGATAGTGAAGCAGGGCGTCATACCCTGCGCTCTTGTTCAGAAATACGTGAACAAATGGGTCAGTACCGGACTAGACTTGTTCGGGACTGATGACTCGACGAGCGCACAATGGGCCTACGTCTATGGAATAAAGGGCCGTTATGACGAAAGGGAGGCGACTGATTCTGCAGACAGGGATCACCTCAACGAGGCTAGCAGGGACCTATACTTCCAAGAGCTTAGCGAGGAGATGAGGAGGATAAGCAAAGCCCGCAAGAAAGGAGAGCCGGAGCTATTCATACCCTCTGACAAATTCAAGAGGGGCATCGGAAAGTACGCTGGGAAGAATTTCACAGTAGAGGGAGAGCCTTTCGATGGCAGTGACCAAGAGTGGGAGGACTACCTGGCAACCGTACTCCCGACAGAAGAAGACGAAGAAAGGCTGCTTAACGACTACATGAAGCAGGAATGGATCCAGTACAGAGAGTGGAAGGGCAACTAGTCTCGGGGGATTTCCATGCAACACGTCGCTCTATCCATTTTTGACAAGGAACTCTGCCTGCCGTTCTTCGATAGGTTGACTGAGCTATTCCACGAGCACCATCACTCGGAGGAGCAGGATCCGGACGAGTACGAGAGTCTGCTCTATCGGGTCTATCGCCCCTATACCCCAGAAATGCTCGACATGATTGACGGATGGATGGGGCTAGAGGAGCGAGCATGGAGGGCGGAGACGCAGCGTGAAGTGCTACTTTCACTGTATGCTATTCGCTATCCGGACACGCTTCTGATCGAGAGTTTGACAGACAAGGCTAGATCCGACATCAGAAGACTCTCCGCATATCTTCACTTCACCCACCATACATACTCCATATGGGACGATGACACCAGAAAGGGCCTGGGTAAACTTGGGATTGAAATCCCGGAGATGAAGGAGGCAGACCCATTCACCTATGGGGCATACGTCTCCTCCATCGAGCTTCTGAAGGACGTAGCTCCCTTCACATGCTTCTTGGAGCATGACGTGCCTCGGCAGAGGCTTTTCCAGTCTGCTCTAGCAGCATATGGTCGCGAGAGTTAGCACTGCTTATTTCCCGGCAGACCTTCGGACGCTCGTGACAATACGCAGGGTTGCAGTAATCGGCGCAGGTACGATGGGTTCGGGAATTGCCCAGGTCTGTGCCCAGACTGGTTGGGAGACTCGCCTCTTCGATGCATTTCCCGAATCCCTAGAAAGGGGGATGAGGAATATAGAAGAGTTCTGGGAAGGGGGTATTTCCAAGGGCAAGACAACCCCCCAACAGAAGGAGGAGTGGTCGTCCAAACTAATTGCGGTCAGCAAGATGTCGGAAGCAGTGGTGGGCTCAGATTTTGTAATAGAAGCAGTGCCTGAGAAGATGGATCTTAAGAGGTCTATTTTTGGAGAGTTAGAGGATTTGGCGCACCCTAATGCGATTCTCGCCACCAACACTTCTGGTCTGCCAATATCTGAGATTGCTGCACACACTAGTTGCCCCGAGAGGGTGATAGGAATGCATTTCTTCAATCCAGTACCATTGATGAAACTCCTGGAGATAGTGCGTCACGAATCGGTCGACGAAAGTACCGTATCAGTAGCAAAGGAAGTAGGAGAAGCGATGGGGAAGACCACCATTCTAGTCAATGACGTACCGGGATTCGCAACTAGTAGGCTTGGCGTAGTTCTGGGTAATGAGGCGATAAGGATGCTTGCAGAGGGCGTGGCATCTGCGAGTGACATTGACACTGCAATGCGCCTAGGATACAGGCACCCTATGGGGCCACTGGAGTTGTCAGATCTAGTTGGCCTTGATGTCAGAATGGATATCCTGAACAGCTTGGCTGAGGCATTCCAAGACGATGCATACAGACCCCACCCACTTCTGAAAAGCCTGGTCGAATCGGGCGATCTAGGGAAGAAATCCGGAAAAGGAATCTACGACTGGACATCAGGAGAGAAGACGGAGAGAGTATGACTCAGGGACTACCATGTCCCTTCGAAGTAGCACTTTCCTGAGCAAGTATCTGTAATCTGACTGCTCAAGAGGAAATCAGTGGCCAAGTCAACTGCAGGACCATACCCCAGCACCTGATTATGCGCTAGAGAGTGGTAAGCCATTGGCCCCTGTATGTTTCCTGAAGGAACTGCTGGGAAGTTTCCATCGAAGTAAACGATGGCTGAACCCGAAACGGGTGCATCGACTACCTCTAGCCCGTGAGGGTGATAGGTGGAGTTGGAGAGTACTGGTATTCCAGATGTCCTTGAGGCGCGGTCTGCAGATAGGGTGGTAACTTGGGCATCATTGATTGAGACCACGTAAAGGACTTCGTAGGGGTGCAGTTCCCCATCCATACCTCCGTCGATGAAAGGAAGGTATGTTTCAGGCTCAGTAGTGTCCCACATCGACTGCATCAATGCTATCAGTATGGATCTGTCCATCGTCGATTCGTAAGCAAGAGGTGATGCGAAAAGGTCCTCGAATTGAGTATACTGGGTGGACCGCTCGGCAATGAACCCGAAAGATGACCCTGCAACCCAGAGAACTCCGCGATCGATCTCTGGGATGAGGGACAGCATGGATGGCCCTCTAATTCCCCCTAGAGATACTCCCATGTAATCGATATCCGTAGTATCTACCAGGTTTACCCCGTTATGATAGAATTCGGGGATATCGGAGCAGACCCCTTTGATGGTGGTAATCATTGCAAGATGGTTGATCACAGATTGCTGGAGCCTCTCTGACTGGTGCTGAAGATAGTTCACATTCATCAATCCGAAGGTTACAGCATCGAAGTCCCCGTCAGAACTCCAACCCTTGAAGTCGGTTCCAATCGTGGCAACTCCAGAGTCATTCGCCCATCCTCTGAATCCCGAGACCATTCCCTCCCCATTCCCTAGGAATCCATGCCCTAGAACAACAAGTGGAGCTGGTTGTGATGTCTCTGCTGCGGACATTGGGATGGTGACAGTGAATACGACCTCTGTCAGGAAGTTGAATTCTGGGGTTCCATTCTCGGAACGAGTCATAGCAGTAGGCGGATAGGTCGATTCCAGATAGTGAGGGGTGGTGATGGTCCCACTTATTCTCCTGAGGGTTGTGTTGTCTTCGGCATAGTTCTCGATTACCGATTTGACATTGCACCCGATTCCATGGTCTCCTAGTCGTTGTGTTGCATCGTTCCTCATGGAAATTATGTCCCCAGTTATTGACTGGGTGGATGCCGTGTGAAACCACCACGCACTAGTTATATCCTGCCTTTCGTAGCCAATCTCGGCAAGCGAAGTGAACATATTTTCGTAGCCTGGTCTGAGGGACTCGATCTGTTGGTTATCGGTGACTAGACCATCCCTTAATGCCTTGAATCCCGGAAATGGTTCGATGGGGTCTCCGTTCTCATCGGACAGTCCCCTGAATGCTACAGCGTACTGTGTGTTGTGATCAAGCCCTCCGAGGGATCGGACATGGACGAGGATTGGTTCGTCTTCCTGTGTACGGGACGAGATTTCCACCCAATGTTCCGTGATCTGGCCAGTGTCCATATTGAGCAGCAGACTATTGTGATCAGGCAGAGAAGAAAGGTGAATGGAGTCCTGAGAAGCCAGTCCGGAGATATCTGGAAGGCTACTAAATGTTGTAAATATCTGTGTGGATGGAGAGTGTCCATCCTTGTAATCGAGCATGTGGAAATCTTCGGATGGCGCAGAAGCTGAGTCAGGTATAGCTTGGCCGTCGATATCCAACCTATATCCAGTAGTGGTTAAGGAATCGGGATCAAGGAATGCAGAGGAGGGGAATGGCAGAAGGCAATGGTCCGGATTGGTATTATCGCAGAAATTGGTTCCGGAAATAGAAATCTCTTCCTCTGGGACCTCTTCTTCCACAGTTGTGTTTTCGTTTTCACAAGAGTCTCCTATGCAATCTTCAATTTCCGGAACCTCTGATGCTTCATCGGCTAGGCATCCGGATAGTAACAATAGGGAGACAAGCAGAGTTGCGATTGTTCTTTTACTAGACATAGGCACTATCACGAATGGACGATTAGTTATGAATTGAATCTAAGAAGTTAGCATTCGGTGGAAGTGATGGACCCCCGTCTCCTTAGTTGGAGAGTAACGTCCTCTTTCATAGGATCCTGATGAAACCCCCCTCTGAGTAGCCTCTACTACGTATTGGTCTTCTTCCTCAACCTTGTCCAAGTCCCCCCCAGCACCCTTTCCGAGGAATTCCTTATCCCATACGAATCCGTGGTATTCTACCCTAGTGCGGTCAACTGATAACGGTACGACCAAGTTTACAGAAAGGCCCCAAGGGTAGAAGTTGAGCATCAGACCGGGAAATATCAAGTAGTAATATGCTGCCACATTTAGCCCGAAATCTGGTGACCCCTCTGGAATCTCGAAAGTTGGCTCTCCCTCGCTTGCTATTCCAATCTGCAGGACCCCGCCATCGAATATCTCGGTCCTATAATTGTCGTAGTCAAGCGCCTTATTGAGGTCATTGTGGACGAATGGTATGTGGAAGCCCTCCAAGTAGTTGTCAACGTATAGTGCCCAATTTGCTCTGATTTCGTAGCACCTGTTCCTAGAAAGGTCGTGTTCGAATGTCTCGATTGGCAGCCAACCAATCCTCTCTTCCATCTCTTCCAGGCAGGCTTCCATCCCAGAGGGTTTGATTCCAGTGAAAACCAACCCCTTCCAGAACAGAGATGGGAATGTCCTCAGGTCATCTTGGGTGGTGGGGAAGTCTTCGACTTGTTCGAATTCGGGCATCGATTTCATCCTCCCGTCTAATCCGAAGGTTCGACCGTGGTATGGGCACTGTAGAGTGTTTTTGGAGCAACTGCCATCGACCAAAAGCATCCCCCTATGTGTGCAAACGTTCGACGTGCATCTGATTTCATCCCCCGCTGTCAATATCATTGACTCCCCTATCATTCTCTCCAGATGACCAAGCTCTACTGCTGACTTGCCCGATAGTTGGCTCTTGTGGGCTGCGAAGTGCCAATTTTTGGCAAATCCTTCCAAAATTTCTTCGAATTTTCCTTCATCGGTGTAGAATGCTGACGGGAGGGTTCGAGCCTTTCGAATATCTGGGTCAATTATTTCGGGCAAGGTGAGCACCGAACACTCCTAGGCGCATTCTGATGTAGCCATTTCGACGTTGATCATATGTTCGGCAAAGCTCTCGACTCGTGCTTTGTTCACGCCTAGGTCAGAAATTCCGAGACGTGACTGCGAGTAAACATGCAGTACGCTATCGCCATCGTCACAGAAACCTCTGACTACGAAATCATCGGGAAATCTCAGGATTAGCGTTCTAAAAACGACATGGGTTTGTTCTGGCCAATCGCCTATTGTTGTTGTTCCGGATTGGGCGTCGACCCAATTTCTGACTTCATCCATCACTTCATTTAAACTGGCATTGATCCTAATCTCAGTAATATTTCCGCTTCTATGATGATTTGGAGCAATCATTGAGCAGTTGATTGAATCTTCTGGGCAACTGGTGGGGAATTTCGCCGGTTCTATTGGATCATCTGGGGCTGCAATTTGGATTGATAAGATTGAGAGCAAATATGCCGATACTAGCCCGATTGCGAATAGGGAAATACGTCCTTTCTTAGTCACGACTAGCCCTCGGCTACAATGACCCTGGATGCTCGAAGGATTCGATCGTGCATTCTGTAACCGCTCTCAATTACTTCTATCACACTGCCCGGTTCCCCTCCCTCCGGGCATGGGATTGTTGCGATTGCCTCCATGCATGTGGGGTCGAATTTCTTCCCTAATGCGTCGATTTGTGATATTCCCTCGGCCTCAAGAGATGCCCTCAATCCATCTAGAGTCAACCTCACCCCCTCAATTACGGACTCTGATTCCTGCTCTCCTTCGGATGCATCGACTGCCTTGGATAGATGATCGATTGCGGGTATTATTCGTCTGGCAAGTGAAGCACCCCCATACTTCAGAGCCTCTGACCTATCTCTTGCCGCCCTCTGAACAGCGTTTGCGGTCTCTGCCTTGGCGTACTGAATTTCCTTCTCTAGTTCTGAAACCATTGTCTCAAAGTCTGGCTCCTCTTCATCGTGAGACGATGTTTCATCGTCCGGCGCCTCTTCTGTCACGTCAATGGGCCGGAATGGCCCCTCAAGAATCCAATGGTCAATGCTAGTCAGAGTAGAAGTATTCTCCGGATGACTTCTGTTCGCGGTCCTTCCTACTCGAGGGTTTGTTTATCCTCGGTCGGTGTGATTCCACATCCCTTCGGAAAGTTACATCGGCATCGGATAGGAATAGGTTCATGCCCTTCCTCAGGGATAGGGGGCCAACTGCATGGCCATTTTTGCCCCCCTCGCCCTGGAAAACAAGGATGGAGTCACTGACTATGTCGAGGAAATAAGTATCGTGATCAATTACCATTGCGGCCTTCTCATTACTTTCCATTGTCCTCCTGATTGCCTTTGCTGCCTCCATTCTTGCATTAGCGTCCAGATGGGCGCTTGGTTCGTCGAAAAGGTACAAGTCTGCCTCCTTGCCCAAGCAGATGGCTATACTGACAGCCTGTAGTTCCCCGCCAGAAAGTTTCGAGGCCTGTAAATCCTTCATCTTATCGACTTGAAGTGCCCGAATAACCTGGGTATGGAATTCGCCGCTCCTCCATTTGCTTCCCAATTCGTAATCGAGCCAGTTCTGGACCGTTCCCTCGAAGTCGGTACTAACATGCTGGGGTTTGTATGATACCTTGGAATCCATAGTACACCATCCCTCGTCTGGATCTATTTCCCCAGCGATTATCTTGACGAGGGTGGTCTTCCCGGTTGCATTAGGTCCAACTACGCCAACAACCTCAGCTGACTTAACCTCGCCTTCTCCTGTCTTGAGGCTGAAGTCTCCCAGATTTTTCTCTATTGAGCCCCATTTGAGGACAGGGGTGCCAACCTCCTCCCCACGTGTTCGTCCCCTCAGGAATCTGATTGGCTTGTCCCTTATCCTAACATTCTCCTCAGGAAGATAACCATCCAGATATGCATTTATTGCAGTCCTAGTGGATCTGGGGGGGGTGAAGATGCCGTATGCGGATCTATCTCCATAGATTACGTGAACTAGGTCACATAGAACATCAAGAATTGCCAGATCGTGCTCCACCACGAGTACTCGCTTGTCCCTCTCAGCCAGGTCCCTAACCACTCCAACCATTCTCATTCTCTCGTATATGTCCAAGTAAGAAGATGGCTCGTCAAAGAAGTAGACGTCAGCTTCCTTTAGCAGGGTGGCACAAATCGCTACCCTCTGTAATTCCCCCCCTGAAAGATCGCCCAACTTTCTGTCGATAATGTGAGAGATTCCCATCAGCTCGGAGTATCTATCTATCTCCCCCCTATCATCCACCCTAGTCAGGAGTTGATTGACTTCTCCTTCGAAAATACGGGGGAGTTTGTCGATATACTGAGGCTTCACTGCTATGCTAACTTCACCCTCTGCGACCAAACCCAAGTAATCCCTGAGCTCCCCTCTGGGGAACGTTGAGATCACCTGTTCCCACTCTGGTGAAGGGTTTGACCAATCGCCCAGATTTGGCCTGAATGCACCCGATAGTAAGTTGATTGCGGTTGATTTCCCAATACCATTGGGGCCGAGTATTCCCACTATCTGATCTTGACGAGGAGAGGGGAGTCTGAATAGCCTAAATGAGTTCTGTCCGTAGGAGTGCGTCAGATCGGTGTCCAGTTCCTCTGGGAGATTGATGATTTTTACCGCGTCATCGGGGCAGTGCTTTGCCCTCGTGAAGCAAACCGGGCATGCGGTCTCGAGAATCTTACACTTTGACCCCTCCACCTGTATGCATTCCCTGTCACACATGGCGGAGTACTTCTTCAGATAGGCAAATGCATTGCTATTGGGCTTGCAGCGTTCCTCCAGAAGAACTGCCACCCTCATGCCTCACCCTCCCTACCATTGACTAATACTTCTTCCATGTGTTAGGCATCACGCGCTCGTTTACTTCAGAAACCGAAGAATCGGTACCTTACGTACACGTATCCGGCGAGCAGAATCTTCTCGGTCTTGGAAAGTTGAATCCTCTCGGAGAAAACGTCTCCTTTCTTCTTGGAAATCTTGGCCATGATGGATTGGTAGAATGAAGCCATTGCCGCAGGAGAGTATCTAGCAGACTTATCCAAGTGACCGAGGAGCTTGAATGCCCTTTGCCGATATCCATCGGCCCTCTCCAAATACTCCTCCACGAATGGTGCCCAGCCAGGGTGTTCGAGAAGGGCCTCGCCGCTCTTGACGTCCTCCTCCGAGATTCCCCACCGCGCGAGATCGTCTAGAGGGAGGTAGATTCGATCCCTCTTTGCGTCCTCAGATACATCCCTGATTATGTTGATTAGTTGCATGAAGACGCCCCAAGACTCGGCGTATTCCTTAGCTTTTGGATCGTCGTATCCGTATATTTCTATACACACCAGACCAACCGTGGAAGCGACTCTGTAACAGTAAGAGTATAGTTCTTCGAAGGTATGATATCGATTCTTATGGAAGTCGTTTTCCATCCCGCTAATCATATCGTCCAGTAATTGCCTCTGAATTCCGAACTTCAGAACGGTGTCCTTGAGGGCGATGAAAATTGGATCGGTGGACGTATAACCCCCATATGCAGTTGAAAGTTTCTTGCGGTAGTAGAACAACTGGGACATCTTGTCGTTGTATGTCGAGCGATCTAGGACAGGTCCGCCCGGGCTTAGTCTTTCAATGTCCGATCTGTAATTTACCGATTCTGGATCATCTGAGGAGCCCCCGGGGAAGACGTCTTCGAAATCGCCATCGGCGATATCGTCTGCTCTTCGGCAAAACGCGTAGTATGCCATTATTGAACGTCGCTTTTCCTCGGGCAGATACTTGAATGAGTGGTAGAAATTCCCTGCTTCCCTGCGAGTCAGCTCCTCGCAGAATTCGTATGATGTTTCTACCATGTGATTAGGTATCTCTGGTTCAGTCCAGATCGGTGCATCAATGTGTTTGAAGGGGTCCAGCAATTCTCCCCTCGATCCTATGACCCCCATGAAAAGAGCGCTTTCACGGACTGCCTCTATTGCTGTGATGCTGATTGCCCTAGCCGCTTCCTTAGTAATATCAACAGCAGCTCTGACGATGTCTATCTGCTCTTCTTGGCGGTTTGTTGGTTCTGTATAGACTGCGTCGTCTATCTCCGCATCGAGGATGATCTCGCTTCCGGATTCCCTGCCCTGCGCCATGTGGTTTCAGAATCGGGCGGAGTCTTGGCCCACTTGAATGTCTCCCGGGTGGGTTTCAATGCTGCATCGAAAGATTAGGGGGCGAAATCCAGTATTTCCGTAATCTAGCCCCTTAGGATCCTCATGCTAGCTTGTCTGGATGGGACTGAGAGTACTACCTTCTTGATTACGTCTTTGATTTCTGACCTGTCGACCTTGATTCTGTTACTTGGATCCAGGACATTTCCTTCTCTGAGCTTGGAGACCGTCCTCTTTCCGATTATCACGGGGAACATGCAAGCGGCCCTGAGCCGGAACTTCCAATGAGGCAGCATCTCGATATACTGGACTGCTGAAGTGAGGAATTCGTCGGTCAAATCGAGATACTCGTCGTATAGGGGCCTGAATGATTCCATGCTTGAAGGATCCAAGAGATCGGCCGGAGTCATTCCGTGTTCCCCCAGTTTACTGCTTGGGATGTAGCACCTTCCAAGGGACAGGTCTGCTGGAATGTCCCTCAGTATGTTGATCATCTGTAGGGATTTGCCGAATCTGATTCCCTTCTCGAAGAGTTGTTCCTCCAGATTTTCCTCTTTGGGTGTGAATATGTGGTCAAGTGACATCCTAGTCCAGAACTCTCCGACACTACCTGCTACCCGATAGGCGTAGTCGTCTAACTCTTCGTCGGATTCTAAAGAGAGAATTGTGCCATCATCTGATGAGAATCTCTGTAGGTCGAGAATCTGCCCTCCGATTATGGTGCCGAGGCAATGACGAATTGATTTCTGATCGGATTCCGAAAAGTCCGCTATCTTGGAGACGATTTTGTCGACATTCCTTAGCAGTGAGGCTTCAGATTTGTTTCTTTGTGATTCTGCTAATGAAGATAGGTCCAGTGGATTTGCGGATATGCCCTGTGAGTAGTCATTGTATGACTCGAGTGCAAGCAATAGTTCACCCGAATCACCTTGCTCTGAATCGGCTATTGTGTCAGATGTACGGGCGAGCATATACAGAAGGCTGATTTGGGGCCTTATTGGATTGGGCAACTCCTTGAGAGAGAGGTAGAATGAGCGAGAGGTGCCTTCCAGGATAGAGTCTAACTCCGAGTTGAAAATACTCGACATGGGCACCAACTTGGTCTCGCTAGAGGTTTCTGTTCCTAAGACTCTCGCAGGCCTGCTTCTACCAAGGCCGATACCAGAGCCTCACCAATCTTTGATGGGTCGCGAGCAATGTGGATTCCCGCGGCTTCGAATGCGGAAAACTTCTCCTCCGCAGTACCCTTGCCACCTGAAATGATTGCTCCTGCGTGCCCCATCCGCTTTCCGGGTGGCGCGGTAGCTCCTGCAACAAATCCCACAAGTGGCTTGGAGAAGTTAGTCTTGGACCATGCTGCTGCTTCCTCTTCTGCAGTGCCACCAATCTCTCCGATCATTACCACTGCCTTGGTATCTGGGTCATTCTCAAAGGCTTCTAAGCAATCGATAAAACCAGTCCCATTTACCGGGTCGCCACCGATACCGACGCAGGTTGTTTGGCCTTCACCTACGCTCATGGTTTGTGCGACGGCCTCGTAAGTGAGGGTGCCAGACTTGGAGATGATTCCAATCCTACCTTTGGCGTGGATGTAACCGGGCATTATTCCTATCTTACACCCACCATCGGAACCAGGCGAGATTATTCCGGGGCAATTTGGTCCGATTAGCCTAACTCCAGGCCTTTTTTCCAAGTGAGAAACTACCTTGACCATGTCAAGAGTTGGGATTCCCTCGGTGATGCAGACGATTAGCCCGCCTCCGTTCAATTCTTGGAATGAGTCAGCAGCCTCAATTATTGCAGGGGCTGCGAATCGCGCTGGAACGTAAATTACACTGGCCTCTGCCTTGGTTGAGGAGACTGCTTCTGTCATCGTATCGAATACTGGAACCGATCTACCTGGCAATTCTACAACTTGCCCTCCCTTTCCCGGAGTAACTCCACCGACTATGTCTGTACCGTATTCGACCATTCTGGTCCCATGAAACGTTCCTTGGCTTCCTGTGATACCCTGGACCAAGACCCTTGTTTCCTCATTTATCCAAATGCTCATGACTAATTCCCCCCAATTGCCTTGACTATTGCCTCGCCGGCATCTCCCAGAGTGCTGACAGTAATCACATCTAGATCGGATTCTTCCAGAACCTTCCTGCCTTCTTCGTGATTAGTACCGGAGAACCTGACCACCAGTGGAATCTTCAGACCTGTCTCCTCTGAGGCCTCTATGATGCTTCTTGCGACCATATCGCACCTGATGATGCCACCAAAGATATTGACAAGGATTCCCTCCAGAAGTGAATCCTCAAGAATTATCCCGAATGCAGCGGTAATTGATTCGCTATCTGCACCCCCTCCGATGTCTAGGAAGTTTGCTGGCTCCCCCCCGTACAACTTGATTACATCCATTGTAGCCATTGCCAAGCCAGCACCATTGACCAAACAACCGATGTTTCCGTCCAAATCAACATATGAGAGTCCGTGTTCATGAGCCCTTACCTCCACATCTGACTCTTCCGAGATGTCTCTGAGATCCTCCCTCCATGGATGTCTGAATCCGGCACTCTCATCGAAGCTGACCTTAGCATCCAAAGCCACCATGGATCCGTTTCCATCTCTAACAAGGGGATTTATCTCTATCATCGAGCAATCCTTCTCTATGAACAAAGAGGCTAGTCTCACAATCATATCCGTGAATGAATCGAGAGAGTTGTCCGATAGCCCCAGGGAATCCCCGAGAGACTGGGCAGCCTCAACACTCAGACCGTTGGATGGATAGAACCATGCTTTGTGAATTGCTTCCGGGGACGTCTCGGCAACCTCTTCGATATCCACGCCACCCTCTGTGGAAGCCATGACTAGGATCGCATCCTCCTCTCTATCGACCAGGATTGCTAGATAGTACTCATGGGCAATGTCGCAACCCGATTCAACGTACAAGTTGCTGACAATCTTACCAGAGGGACCTGTCTGCTTGGTTACGAGTCTGTGGTCTAGGATATTTGAGGCATAGTTTTCCACTTCCTCCCTAGAGAATGCAACCTTCACTCCTCCCTGCATCACCAACTCCCCAGAGTCGGGACAGAACAAATCCCCCTTGCCCCTTCCGCCGGCATGAATCTGACTTTTTACCGCGACAACATCTGAGCCAAGTGAGTCGTAGGCGGATAGTGCTTGTTCGACTGTAGTACAGTGAACTCCTCGTTGGACAGACACTCCGGACTCCCTGAACATGGCCTTCGCCTGATACTCGTGAATGTTCATTGGTCTGTCCAGCCGAGGTGTGGCCTTGAAAGATGCGGCTCCCCATCTTCCGAAGAAGAAGCACGAAGCGATGAAAGGGTGTGCGGTGCTGGGGGTGTCGTGGATGTCATCGTTCTGGCAGGGGGGTTCGGGACTAGGCTAAGGCCATGGACCGAAAGCGTTCCAAAACCCCTTCTACCGATTCTGGATAAGTCGATGATTGAGCATGTGGTGGACGTCCTGCCAGAATCCTTAGTCGACAGGGTTCTAATCGCTGCCGGCTATGGTATCGAGGAGATGCGTTCCCACTTCTCGAGAACCCAGCTACCGTATGAAGTGAGGATTATCGAGGAAACCGAGCCCCTTGGTACTGGTGGCGCAATTGCAAACTGCAAGAGTCATCTCTCTGGTGGCACTTTCTGCGTAATTAACGGCGATCTAATCACCAGTCTCAGAGTCGAAGAAATGCTAGATTTCCACAGAAGCAATGGGGGTATTGGAACCATTGCCCTGTGGGAGGTAGATGACCCATCGCGTTTCGGAGTGGCCGACTATCGAGAAGAAAGTGGGAAGATTATGAGGTTCCAAGAGAAGCCTCCGGTTGAGGAGGCTTACTCAAATCTCATTAATGCGGGAACCTACATTCTAGAACCGGAAATTTTCAATCTCATGCCAATGGGTGCCCACAGCATAGAGAGGGACATCTACGAGGATCTGGCCGAAACTGGTGGACTGAATGGTTTCCCTTACGAGGGGTGGTTCGTTGATGCAGGTACCCCAGGTTCCTTCATCGAGGCGACTCAGGTTTGCATATCCGAGAGCAAATTCGGCAGCGGTTCGGTTGATGGCGACTCTTGGTTCGGCGAAGACTCGGAGAACCTAGGTCTGGTCTCTGGTAGTTCCGTGGGGCGTTCGTCCGTTGTAGGAGAGGGGGCAACTGTCACGAACTCTGTAATTCTCGACGATGCTGAGGTAGGTGCTGGAAGTATTCTGGATGGGTGCCTTATTGGCAGAGGGGCGATAATATCAGAGGGAGTCGGAATCAAAGGAAAAATTGTGGGTCATGATTCCCACGTGGGATGATTGTTAATGGCTGATGAATTCGGAGAGATACAGTTCTCTGGATCTCTTAGGCCATCCCAAGTCGCATCATCAAGCGTCATCAAGAAGGATCTAGGAGAAGGCTCGAAGGAGCTCCTAATCGTCGCCCCTCCGGGTTCAGGAAAGACAGTACTGGGACTATACGTTTGGTCCGACCTAGTCAGGAAACCAACGCTAGTACTCAGTCCGAACTCGGCAATCCAAGCCCAATGGATCGAGAGAGCGAAGGAGCTCTTCCACCTAGATGGTAGGGAATCGGAGATTGGCACGGACCCGAAGAATCCTGGAATCCTTACTTCGCTAACGTATCAGTCGGTCACCCTGCCCAAGAGAGGAGGGGGGAATCTGGACGAGTCGGCACAGGAGATGTGGATCTCGAAACTGATGTCCCCCTCAGACTCAGGAGCTGTGGAGGCAGACGATATTGAGAGCGCCATGGCATGGATCAACGATCTCGAGCAGAAGAACCCCGAGCATCACGCGGAGACCATGGGGCACTATCGGAAGAAGGTGAGGGACTCCCTGGCTGATCATGGTAATGCGCTATGGGTCCTCCACGAGTCGGCTAGGGAGAATCTGATGAATCTCGCCGATGTTGGAGTGGGGCTAATCATTCTAGACGAGTGCCATCACCTGATGGATCACTGGGGCAAGGTGCTCATCGAGGCGAGGGAGTTCCTAGGTAATCCAATCATCCTAGGGCTTACTGCAACACCTCCGGAGGAGGGGGATTCCCCTTCGATCGGGAGGTATCTGGAACTCTTCGGGGAAGTGGACTACGAGGTCCCGGTTCCCGCATTGGTCAGGGATGGCAACCTATCTCCATATCAGGACCTGGCTTACTTCGTCCGGCCATCCTCTGAGGAGTTGAGTTACATTGCGAATGTTGATCAGGACTTCGAGTCATTGGTCAAGTCTCTTAGAAGAGGACCCGATGATGCCAGTGGCAGAGTCCCTCGACTTGAGGTCTGGCTGGCAAGGGTGCTGGACGAGCTGTCACTGCCGGGCCGTAAGGCCAAGGACTGGAGTTCATTCAGGCGAAGCGACCCGTCTCTGGCGGATGCGGCTAGGGGATACCTGACATCTGGGGGTCTGAGACTACCAGATGGGGTCCCAACTCCATCTCCAGAGTTGGTCGCTGCGGGGAACAGCATGGACACCCTCATCACGCTACTCGATCGATACATCAGGAACGGCCTGATGAGGTCGGAGAGCAAGGAGGACCATGCTCTTGCTGAGGATGCGAAGAAGAAGCTCAGGATGCTCGGAATCCAGATCACCAAGGGAGGAGCTAGGGCCTGTGCCTCACCGGTTGGGAGGGTAATGGCATATGGTTCCGCGAAGTACGATGCGCTCCGAGACATCCTGCAATCGGAGATGCAGGCGCTGGGTCCTGAAATCAGGGCGGTGATAGTCACCGACTTCGAGAAGACGTCGGCCACTGCACTTGTCGAAGGAGTTCTGGACAAAGAGGCGGGTGGTGCGGTCGCGGCATACAGGGCGGTACTCGGGAGCGAATCTACGGACAGGCTGGACCCGGTGCTGATGACGGGTACTACCGTTCTAGTTGACGACGACCTGTTGGAGAGGATCTTCCCTAGATTCGAGCAATGGGTGGAATCTAGGGGCCTTGACATCAAATTCGACTACACCGAGAATGAGGGTTACTTCGAGATCAGGGGCAAGGGCAAGGACTGGTTGCCTCGCTACTACACGATGATGATCACGGAGATGTTCCAGGAAGGCGTGACTAAATGCCTAGTGGGGACAAGGGGGCTACTGGGTGAAGGATGGGATGCCAGCAGGATCAACGTTCTCGTTGACCTTACCACGGTCACGACCAGCATGAGCATCAACCAGCTCAGAGGGAGGTCATTCAGGCTGGATAAGCATTGGCCGGAGAAGGTGGCAAACAACTGGGACATCGTTTGCCTAGCTGACGAATTCAAGAAAGGGTTCGACGACTACCTGAGATTCAAGAGGAAGCACAAGCAGCTCTACGGGGTCTGTGATGACGGTGCGATAGAGAAGGGAGTGGGGCACGTCCACGCGGCCTTCACCGAGGCTCGTCCGGAGGGGGTCTCCGAGGCGATGGACGTTTTCAACGAGGAGATGCTGATGAGATCCAGGAATCGGGGGCGAACCCGAGACCTATGGGGCATCGGCGAGGACTTCAACGCAGTTCCCAGGGAAGCGATAGAGATCAAGGGAGGTCTTGGAGGAGGGGGTGGCTTCCCGCCGACAAGCAGAATCGGGATGGCCCAGTGGTCGGATGAGTCACTTGTCCTGGCAATTGCCGACGCGGTCGCCTGCTCACTGCAGGCCCTAGGGCACATCGGGTTCGATGTCAAGGTTGGAGGCGGCAACAGAGGCGGGGGCTGGATGAGAACCTACCTGGAGGAGGCATCGGAAGAAGATTCGGCCATCTTCGCAGAGGCTATGGAGGAGGTTCTCGGACCCCTGGAGAATCCCAGGTACGTCATTCAGAGGGAGGTCAAGGTGGTTAGCGAGACGTGGCTAAGCAACTTGCTCCCAGAGGTTGTTGGCAAGTACTTCAGGAGGAAGAGAAACGTCCTTTCGATGTTCCATGCAGTCCCCAAGAAGCTTTGTCGCAACATGGAGGATGCGAAGGTCTTCGAACGGCAGTGGAACTGGAAGGTGAGTCCTGGCGAGGTTCGGTACGGACACAGCAGGAGCGGGAAGGAGATGGTCAGCGATATCAAGCGAGCGGGGCTTTCCCCCAGATCCTCGACCCACAAGAAGAGCGTTTTCCTCTGATCACTGCGAGCACTCGCTGCACTCGATGTTTGATCCGGCATGCTCGCTGCAGAACCTCCTGCGGCATGTGAAGCACCGGAAGTCGAAGGCGGATACTGGGTTGGAGCACCGTGGGTTTCCACATGACTCACCGGAAGAGTCCGTTTTCCTGGTTGGTTTTTCTGTCCCTTCTTCGTAACCCTCCTCCCACCAGTCATCGCCAATCTCCTTCGAGTAGTCCGAAATTCCCCTCTGAGAACTGCCCTCCTCTTCTGAATCAGTAGCCTCCTCCCCCAAACCAAGAACATCGATGACATAGGGGCTGGAGAAGAAATTCTTCGCATCCGAGAATAGACGATGTTCAGACTTCTTTATTCTCTCGAACCTAGATATCCCTTCCTCGATTGACGTGATGGGGGGTTCGTCCGAGGAGCCCTGGAACCCCATGTAGCCGATCAATTTGTCATATCCATCGATTCGACCGGGCGAAATTCCGTAAATTTTCGATGCCTTCGTGGTTTCTCTACTGCGAGTCACGGAATAGGAAGCAGGTCCCGTGGCATCGCCGGAATCAGAGACCATGAACCAGAAGAAGATGAATAGTGCAATTGCTGTGAGAGCCTGCACTTCCTCCCCCCCTTCGCCACTGAGTCCCCATAGTATGGCTCCGAAGCAATAGAAAATCGCCTCGAGTTCTGACATGTTCACCACTAGTGGATTGACCTCGGCGCTGTCCCGGCGCCGAGGCCGGTGAAGTACTGGCTAGGTTGGCGTAGCCAAACAGTCATCGCCCTTGCGGGCTCCTTCACTGGGACATGTCGCTAGTATGGCAGAGGGGAGATAAACTCAGCGCCGGATTGCTGCTCTGATGGAGGGTTCTTTGGCCCCTGATACTTCCCCTTCCATTGGCCTGATTGGAAGCCCTACTCGCTTGCAGAGCTCTAGGTGTGGGGCCGACCAAGGGTGGGAGCAGCGTTTGCTGGCCTCGTACCCGAGGACCGTGATTGGCTCGAGTTCGCTCTGCCAATCCCCGTTCTGCATCCTGCCGGAGATTCTGACCCAGGAATGGTCGAACCTCCTGGTCTCGTGTTCGAACTTCCTCAATCCTGCCTTACCCAACCTACTCAGCAGGAAGTCCCTGGGGATGGCTCGGGGGACTATGGCTAGGACCTCGCTCCCATCGAACATGTAGGCGACAGGCCCCAGATCCATCGAGTCGAACAACTCCTGCGCCCTATCGACCGCCTCCCTGGGCTCGCCCCATCTCCCCGGGAGCCATGCAATCACAGCTGACCTGTCTCTGGTCCCCTTCACATGGCTGCTGACCTCCAGGCTGAGGTGCTCTTCCCTATCTCCCTTCCTCGTCTCGAGAACGACCCTTGGACGCATCCTAAACCTGAGACTGGGGAGTTTTATCGGTGGCCTCTTGGGGATGCTTACAGCCGAATAATGCCTGGGGATTTCACCTATCCAGTCCTTCACTGGCCTCTCTATCAGTCCGTCTTCCAAGATGGTGCAAGACAATCCGGTGGAGCCGTGAAGTGTTCCAGGGAGCCTGATGATTCTGCGAGTGTCGGGAGTCACGACCGGATCCACCTGATGTCCAGCCTCGAGTGCCTGATCCAGTAGCGCCCTCCTCTGCTCCCTAACCGCCTCCTCCCTCCTGACCGGATCTGGCTCAGAGAAGGGAGACCTGTCCGGATCTCGCGCGATTAGGTGGAATCCCTTGCCCCCCGAGAACGAGATATGCTGAAGATCGAGGTCAGTAGCCTCAGAAATCCAATCTCTAAGCTTTATCGCAGCTACTCTTGCCTCCTCAAGCCTTCTGATGCAGAATGGCCGCATGTCTATGTCGAATACGACCATGTGATCCAGGAGAATCGGTGGTGGTTTTTTGCCATCCTTGAGTCGAGGGAGGTTGACGGGGTCGAGCCATGATGAGGTCGAAACGAAGACGTCCCTAGGCATTGAATCCTTGAAGTCCTTGACGAGTGATTGACCTGACGAAATCCTCCTCCTAGATGTGACCCAAGGTCCCTTTATCGTCCTCCATCTGAATTGGTGCCTGGTTGGCTTCTCCAACCATGAAAGGTCGATCCCAGATCCATCTGAGTAGTGCTCAGAAAGGCTACTCTCAGTCCATTCTGGAGACTCTGCCATAGACCCCAGAACTAGTCCTAGGTATTGGACTAATCCCCAACACGGTCAAAGAGGCCGGACGACTCGGGATACTGTGAGCGACCCTCTTGTAGTTGTGAACTTCAAGACGTATCAGACTGCACATGGCGCCTCGGCTGAGAGTCTGGCGCGGGCTATGGCCAACATAGAAACCGATGCAAGGATGATTGCCGCTGTCTCTGCGTTTGACCTGTCCGCTGTCGTGGCTGCAGCCCCCGGTCTTGAGGTCTGGTGCCAGCACCTAGATCCAGTGGGATTCGGTTCAAACACGGGATGGTTGCATCCCTCTACTGCGATTGAGAGGGGGGCCTCGGGGACACTGATCAACCATGCAGAGCACAAGGTCAGTCTTGAGCACGTAGCGATGCTGCTTGAACAGGTCCCCGATGGATTCGAGATCTGCGCATGTGCTGCTGATGTAGAGGAGGCTAGGGCTCTCGCGGCTTTGGAACCCGACTTCGTCGCAGTGGAGCCACCGGAATTGATTGGAGGGGAAGTATCCGTGACTAGCGCTGATCCAGAGATTGTCAGTGGGACTGCCCAGGCGGTGAAGGATGTTTCCGGGGCTGTGGGTATTCTCTGTGGGGCTGGCGTGAAGACCGGTTCTGACGTTTCGAAGGCAATTGACCTTGGTACTTCTGGGGTTCTTCTGGCCAGTGGGGTGACAAAAACGGATGACCCTTCCGTGGCATTGAATGATCTTGTCAGCCTTCTATAGGCGTGTGATTACTGGAAAATGATGACCAGAGGGCTTTTGTCACTGACGGTCATGGAAGCCTGATTGCAATGGGCGACAACGGGGACGAGAAGAACGAAAGGATTGGTAAGAAGAAGTACAATGCGGAGCTATTCAGACTCCAGCTTGAGTTGATCAAGCTACAGGAATGGGTGAAGGCAAAGGGGCTGAAGGTCGTTGTTGTCTTCGAAGGCAGGGATGCTGCTGGCAAGGGCGGCGTAATCAAGAGGATCTCACAGTACCTCAATCCAAGGGTCGTGAGGGTGGCTGCTCTGCCAGCACCAACCGAGAGGCAGAAGACCGAGTGGTACTTCCAAAGGTACGTCAACCACCTTCCCGCTGCTGGGGAGATAGTGATGTTTGACAGGAGCTGGTACAACAGAGCAGGAGTCGAGAGAGTGATGGGCTTCTGTGATGAGGATGAATATGACGAATTCATGAGGTCCTGTCCTATGTTCGAGAGGATGCTGATGAGGTCTGGCACGATCCTGATCAAATACTGGTTCTCGGTCTCCGATGACGAGCAATTGAAGCGCTTCAAGGCAAGGCTAGCAGAGCCGCACAAGAGGTGGAAACTCAGTCCAATGGACCTAGAGTCTCTCACCCGCTGGGAAGACTACTCCGAGGCGAAGGACGTGATGTTCGCGCACACTGACACCAAGCAGTCACCATGGTTCGTGGTTAACTCGGACATCAAGAGGCATGCGCACTTGAATTGCATCAATCACCTTCTCTCCATGATTGACTACGAGGACCTGACTCCCGAGCCCATTGAGCTCCCAGATAGGAAGAGTGCCAGAGGGTATGTCAGACCGCCGATGACGGAGCAGACCTTCGTTCCGGACCACCACGAGACGGTAATGGATTGAATTCTCCAGGTGTACCGATACGCGGAGCTGAGACGATGCGGAAAAAACTCGGTTCGCTATTGTTGTGCGCACTACTCGTGACTTCTGGTTGCATGGAGAAAGCACCTCCGGACATGGATGGGGATGGAATTCAAGACTCCGAGGACGTTGACGTGGATGGTGACGGGTGGGATAATTCTGTTGAGTTGAACTGCACCTCTGACCCCAATGATGGCGATGATCTGCCAGAGGACACCGATGGGGATTCGGTGTGCGACATCTTGGATGGAGATGACGATGGCGATTCCTGGACTGATGATGCCGAGGTGGAGTGTAGCACTGATTCACTTGACAGGTATTCCGTACCTGAGGATCTGGATGGGGATTTCATCTGCGACGAGTTGGACGATGATGCCGATGGGGATGGCCTGCCCAACGAATGGGAGTTGGAGAGGGGCTTCGATCCGATGGATCCAGAGGACTTCATGACCTGCCATGGAATCACTGTTTTCTGCCTCAGGACCTATGATGACTTCACCTTCGCAGAGACCCACAACGCATACTCTACGATTGAGGACCAAATTCTCGTTGGTGTTAATCACTATACAGGGCTGCAACGACAGTGGGATGACGGAATCAGAGCATTCATGGTCGATTCCCATCACAGGACCTACGAAAATACCTCTGCTGAGGACGTTAGGTTCTGCCACAGCACTGGCCAGTTCTTCCACCCCTGCAATTTCGGAGAGGTGGATGCATTCCAGTGGATGAATCTCCTGAATTCCCTGATGAACAACTCAAGTGGGGATGTGGTCACCCTACTGATAGAAAACTACGTCCCGGCCTCTCATCTGCAGTTCCTTTTCAATGAGACTGGCATGTCTGATAGAATTTACACCCACACCCTGGGGGAAGAATGGCCCAGCTTGGGCGACATGGTTCTTGCTGGCAAGGACCTAGTCGTATTCTGGGAACAATCACAGAACGATGACTATCCATGGTTGCATGATTTTGGGATGTTCGGTTGGACAACGAACTATGCCGAAGATAGCAAGGAAGAGATGTCTTGCACCGTTCACCGTGGGGACGGGTCGCAACCGGTTTGGCACCTGAATAACTGGCTTTCAAGCATCTATGGGCTCCCAGACCCTGTTCTGGCGAACGAGGTGAATGAATATGAGACTCTGCTCAACAGGTCTCTGGAGTGCTGGGAAGAGATGGACAACAGGCCGACATTCGTAGCAGTAGACTACTGGGAAGAGGGAGAGGTGACAAACGTGACGATCACGCTGAACAAGATGTCGCACTGGTCTGAAGAGGTGCCGGCACACCCATGACTACTGAATTTCCTTGGGACGAATAACTTCCTCGACATCCCATCCCCCTTCGGACTCAACCAAAAGCACGGCGGTCGCGGTTGGCATCACATGCCATTCTCCTGAGAGGTGGTTGACCAGAATCTCTGAACCGGGATTATGCCCCAGGACCATCGTCGTTCCTTCTTTATCCATGCCCTCCAGAACTAGCAACAAGTCATTCACGGTAGCATGATAAATCTCCGATCTGATTTCTGATTGAACCCCTCCGAACCTATGGGACATCCCCGAAAGGGTCTGGAGTGTCCTCTTAGAACTGCTAACCAGAATCAGATCTGGTGACCATCCTCTGTCATGGATGGCATCTGCGACCCGTGGAGCGTCTCTGAAGCCCCTCTTGTTTAGGGGGCGATCATGATCCTCTAACCCAGTCTCTTTCCAACTGCTCTTGGCATGCCGCATTACAATGAGCCTTCGGGACAACCTACTCCTCCTCTTCGGCTCCGAAAGATGGTTCTCTCTTTTCCTTGAATGATCTAACCCCTTCAGCGAAGTCTTCGGTCTTGGAAGAGGCGACCATCAGAGACTGTTCGAAATGAAGCTGCGTTTCGAAGAACGTCGAAGTGGATGCATCGAGCAACTGCTTCGTGCCCCTTCTGCTGTTCACTGACCATTTTCCCCACTCCCTAGCCACTTCCAATGACCTTGCGATGAGGTTGCTCTCGTCCGCCAATTCATCCACAGCACCCACCTCAACTGCCTTCTCACCCGACCAGACCTCCGAGTTGAAGAGGAACCTCTTTGCCACCTGATTGCCAACCAAACGGGGGAGCAACCAAGTCATTCCGCCGTCTGGGGAAAGACCGAGCCTGAAGAAGGCCGATGCTAGCTTTGCCTGAGGTACACAGACTCGATAGTCTGAGGCCAAAGCCAATCCGAAGCCACCACCAGCAACCGATCCGTTAATTGCACAAACGAATACTTTCTCCGATGTCCTCATTCTCAGCAACAAAGGATGCAGCTTGTCTGTCATCTCCTGGACCCTGTCCCCAATATCGCCAGATTCTATTCCATTGGCGAAATCGTCGATGTTTCCTCCGGCTGAGAAAAAACGTCCTGAACCGGTAATCACCACTGATCTGCATAATGGGTCAGACATTATCTCATCCAACGTGGAAAGAAGGGGCTCGAAGTTTGCTGGGGCGAAGGTGTCTGCGGAAGCGTCTGGAGACAGAGTGACCAAAGCGACCCCCCCATCCATCATCTCGGTAGAAACTGGCATGGCACTCGGGCAGGGCTCGCTCTATTGAATTTGCATGAATATCATAAGATGGTGCAGTCTGGGTCAAACATGCACGAACGCCAGAACCTCTACATCAACGGATCTTGGGTCGAACCCAATGGCAAGGGCACAATAGAAGTGATCAATCCGGCTAATGAGCAAATCATTGGTTCGGTGCCAGTAGGTAGCGAGTCGGATGCAAATGCTGCCGTAGAAGCCGCTAGGTCTGCATTCACTAGTTGGTCGGAATCGACCGTTGAAGAGAGATCCGATTACCTCAATCGGCTTTCCTCTGCTTTGAAGGACAGGGGAGAAGAAATAGCAGAGCTAATCACCTCTGAGGTCGGAACGCCGATAGAATACTCGCGCATGGCAATGGTCGGAACGCCCAGAGTTGTCTCAAGGTCTTATGCCAAGATTCTGGACGGGTTTGCCTGGGAAGAGGAGGTCAGGAACTCTATCGTGGTCAAGGAGGCAATAGGGGTGGTGGCAATGATCACGCCCTGGAACTTTCCCTTACACCAGATAATTGGAAAGGTCGCTCCTGCGATAGCGGCCGGATGCACAATGGTTCTGAAGCCGTCCAAGGAAGCCCCGCTGAATGCATTCGTCCTAGCAGACATCCTAGATGAGATAGGACTGCCGGATGGAGTCTTCAATCTGATTTCCGGGCATGGCAGAGAAATCGGTGAGACGCTGGCAAGTCATCCCGAAGTGGACATGGTTAGCTTCACTGGATCCACGAATGCTGGAATTAGGGTGTCAGAGTTGGCGGCTCCGGGTGTCAAGAGAGTCACTTTGGAACTTGGTGGGAAGAGTGCGAACATCGTCCTGGACGACGCCGACATTCCAAGAGCGGCTTCCTCGGCTATTTACTCGTGCTTCGGAAACTCCGGACAGGAGTGCTCGGCACTGACCAGGTTGTTGGTACCAGAGGGCTCCAGGGAAGAGGTAGTCGAGATTATCTCGAACAAGATAGGTCGCTACACAGTTGGTGATCCGATGGAAGGGACGAGCAAGTGCGGACCACTGGTGTCGAAAAGGCAGCAAGAGAGTGTTTCTAGATACATCTCAACTGGAATCGACGAGGGGGCGACATTGGTAGCTGGTGGAGAGGGCATGCCTGATGGTTTGGATTCGGGTTTCTACGTCAGGCCAACCGTCTTCGCGGATGTGACTCCAGAGATGACGGTCTTCAGGGAGGAGATCTTCGGCCCTGTTCTCTGCATCACCACATACTCGGACGAGGAGGAGGCGATCGAACTAGCCAACGACTCGGAATACGGGCTCTCCGGCGGAGTATGGTCCGATGACGAAGATAGGGCCATGAGAGTCGCCAGGAAGTTGAGGACTGGTCAAGTCAGCATCAACGGTGGCGCATTCAATGTGTCAGCCCCTTTCGGCGGTTACAAGAAGTCGGGATTGGGCAGAGAGCTGGGCGTTCATGGGATGGAAGAGTTCCTCGAGACTAAGTCGATCCAGCGTTAGGTGATTCGATGGTCGTCCCCAGGCTCCTGATCATCGTCGGCACTAGTGGAGTAGGGAAGTCTACGATGTCCGCAAGACTCGCATCGGAACTCGATTTCAGCAAGGTCGCCTCTACGGATACAGTGAGAGAGGCCCTCAGAACGCAAATCACGCCTTCGGAAAGTCCGGCACTGCACAGATCGTCATTCGAATCGGCCGGCGGTTCGGCCGTCGAAGACTGGGGAGAGACAGTCGATGCTGTTTCCGAGGGAGTGCGGGCAGTCATCCAGAGGGCGCTAGAGAAGAGGGGAGACCTGCTTCTAGAGGGGGTCCATTATTTGCCCAACAAGGAGGTAATCGACGAATGGCGCGATGCTGGAGGGATTGCCACCGGCGTGGTACTCTACGTCACCAGCGAAAATATGCACAGGGGGATGATCGCTAATCGAGAGAAGCACAACGGTAAGCAGGTCGATCACTACTTGGGCAACCTGGACAGGATCAGGGAGATTCAGGAAGATCTGGTTGTTTCAGGATCCCAATCGGAATGGGTTCTCGTGGACCCTACTAAGGAAAGCGCGGCTGCTGGAATAATCTCCAACAGCCTTGGTTAGATATCTATCGCCCGACCCAGTCCGCTTCTGACCGTTCCAAGAATGCCCTGACTCCGATTTCCTTGTCCTCGGTGTCGAATAATGCCACGAACTCCGAGCGTTCCATTAGGACTCCCTCCGAGAAGGGCAATTCAAGTGCACCCCTAACTACGCGCTTCGCGACCTTTGTGGTGTATGGGGACTTCCGGGATATCTCCTCTGCAAGACTCATGGTTTCGGATTCGAGGTCCTCGGGAGGGACCATCCTGTTGACGAGTCCCATCCTGAGAGCGTCCTCGGCCTTCACCATCCCTCCTGAGAGCACTATCTCCATCGTCATACCGTATCCAATCAGCCTGCATAGTCTCTGAGTCCCACCCCCTCCGGGTATCAGCCCGAGGTTGATCTCTGGCTGTCCGAATGTGGACCTATCAGAAGCGATGCGGATATCGCAGGAGAGGGCTAACTCGGTTCCCCCCCCTAATGCGAATCCGTCCACCATCGCGATAGTCGGCTTGCAGATGTTCCATACCGCCTCCCAAGCATTGTCCTCGAAGAATGGACGGACGTCATCCGAGTCCTTCCCTGCGAACTCGGAGATGTCGGCACCTGCTGCAAATGCTTGTGGCTTGGGCCTCTTTCCATCCTCTGCCTCTGGTGGAGGGGCCCCTCTGATGACGACGCATCTGACGGAGTCATCTGAATTCGCTCTGGCCGAGGCCTCCTTTATGGCTCTGTGAGAGTCGACATTGAGGGCATTGAGCTTGTCCGGCCTATTGAGGGTCCAGACTGAGATTACGCCTCCTTCCGGGCTTGATCCCTCAACGACGATGTCCTCGACCGTCATCACCTCGTCTGTCATGACACGCCGAACAAGGCATATCGCTTCAACGTATCATCGGGCTAGTCTTCGGGCCCAATAGGGGGTGGTATGTCTGGCAAAGGAGGTGGCGGCATCGGCATCCCCGGAGTAGGGGGTGGGAGGGGGGCATCAATGTCTTGGGATTCGCTCATTTCTTCTTGAGGGACGCTGGATTCTGATCTAGGAACATCCAGTGAAACCCTGACCTTCAGAACCCGCTCATCATCAATCCTGACATAAGAAACGCCTTGGGGGATGGAAGGATCAGGTTCTTCTGGTTCGTAAAAGACCGCTAATCCGTGTCCTGGTATACTTGTGAGCGTGGATAGGTCTTCCCCGTCCTCAACCTCAGCCCACTTTCTGACTTCATCGGCTACTCGCTTGGACATTTCTAATCGCCTTTCACGGTGAAGTCTAGCTCTGAAGACCTCTCTCCTCTCCCTCTGCTGGGCGAGGTAAAAATCGACTTCTGCTTCGGCTTGAAGCTCTGGGTCCGATCTGGCGATATGGACCCTAGCCATTCCTTCGACATCTACATCTGATTCGGTGGTAATTGGCGGGGATTCCCCGGTAGTGCTTGCAGCTTGAACCGGAGACGGTTCGGGAATCTCTGGCACGGGAATCTCGGGGACGCTCTGCCTACCTCTGCTCCTTCTGATCTTTGAGGTGCGGACTTCCTCCAGAGATTCCTCCGAGTGAACAGGGGGGGGCAATTCTATGTCGCCGAAATCGGCCTCTTGTTCGAGGAAAACTGGTTCTTTTTTCTTGGTCTGGGGTATCGGCCTCCTGCCGGTGAAAAGTAGCATTGAGACCATGAGCAGTATCAACACTGCCCCTGCAGCCTGCATGATCAGGCCCTCTGGAACGATAAACACAAGGTAAATTGGTACTGAAACAATGCTCATCCCAATCAGAAGAAGCCGAGTTGCCGTAACCATCCTAGTGCTGCAAGGAGGACTGCTTCTATTCACTTTGACGGGGGATTGAGGAGTTCTGAGACCGCCTTCAGGGCCCTACCCCTGTGCGAGATGGATGATTTTTCAGTAGTAGACATCTCCCCGCAAGTTCTTCCATCGCCATCATCTGGAATGAAAATTGGGTCATATCCAAAACCCATTTCTCCGGATATTTCTCTGGATATCGCCCCTCTGCAGACTCCGGTTCCAGTTAGTATTTCACCTCCAATGTACACTGCTGCGACAGCCCTGAACTCTGCCTCTCTTCCGGACTGTGATGGAATAAGCTGCAGAATCCCGGACAATCCGATAGTCCTCTCGACATACGACGAGTATGGTCCTGGAAAACCATGGAGTGAGTCGATGAAGAGTCCAGAGTCCTCTGCTATGATGATCGAGTCCTCTAGCTCGGACCCAAACACCAACTCCCTCGCTTGCTTGATCTTAGAAATTGCAACTTCCTCTATTCCTTCTGCCTGTGGCTCAATCAGTTTCGGCGCCTGTCCTTGGATTAGCAATTGTTCTACCTCGTATCCGAGATGGGAAAGGGCTTCGGATGCCTCCGAGACCTTGTGTTTGTTTCCAGTGGCGAAGAGAACGTGCATATTTCCAACCCTAGCCGTGATACCTGACCCTGCCTGCAATTTTACGAAAGCGATCCAGGACGTCTGCCGCACTCTCTGCATCTTCGTTTGGAGACTGTTTTGCCACGTATCCCTCACATACTCTGTCGATGGCATCATCAATTTCGGAATGACTGGCGCCGAGGCATTCCCTGAGTACCTGTAGGTCGAGGCCCATGTGCTCCAATTCTGGAGACTGCCTGGACAAACCGAAGTCAATGAGGTGAAGTTCGCCATCTTCAGTTGACATTACGTTATGCGTGGTCAGATCGCCATGAGATATCCCAACCTCGTGGAGTCTGCGAATCAGTCCGCCGAGTGAGTAGAGTTCGTCACCGGAAAAATCGCCGGACTTGAGCAGGTCGTAGAGAGTCCTTCCTTCAATTCTGGATATGAGCATGGATGAGTTTCTCTGATCCAAGAGCATCAGTTTCGGAGAAGGGAACCCAACAGAAGATAGCCTGGATAGGACCCTTGCCTCAACTGCTAGTCTCTGTCTGGTTAGTCTACGATCGAGATCTGGGTGCCTGTAAGATCGTGCTCTCCGTGACTTTAGGACTGCTGACCTTCCTAGCCAAGAGCCCCCGGTAACAGTCGCCTCTGCACCCTCGTGAAGCACGTTCTCGGGCTTCCACATTGGAATCCCCCCGCTCGCCATGCAAATCCGATGCCAGATGACTTGAAAGCGGTTGCACTCGGACGATTGACTGGTCGACATGGTTCTGGACATGCCCGCCGCCCCGATTCCGCGGGTTTTCTTGGGTAATTTCGGCTATTCTGACTCGGAGATCGATAAGGAAGCGGTTAGGCTACAGTATGCAATCAGGCAGCCAATGCGGTGGAGCATGGAGGTATGCAGATCATTGGCCCCACTGACACTTGAGATCAATCGTCTCAAGAAAGAGAAAGACGTTTTCCTGATTGCTCATTCGTACCAGACGCCTGACATCACCTATGGGGTAGCCGATTCTGTTGCCGATAGCTATGCACTCTCCAAAGAGGCCCGTGATGCACCTCAGCAGACAATTCTCTTCTCCAGCGTTCGATTCATGGCTGAGACAGCAAAGATTGTCAGCCCGAACAAGACGGTCCTGCACCCATCCCCAGATGCTGGATGCTCCCTTAGTGATAGCATAGGGGCAGAAGACGTAATCAGGATTAGAGAGGAATACCCGGGAGTTCCAGTTGTCTGCTACATCAACACCAGTGCAGCGGTGAAGGCTGAGTGCGACGTATGCGTAACAAGTAGCAATTATCTCAAGATTTGTGAGGGATTGCCGGGCGATAGGCTGATCTTCGTACCTGACAAATTCATGGGAAGGCATCTGCAGAATTCACTCAGGGGCAAGAAGGAAGTGATTCTCTACGACGGTGAGTGTGAGGTTCATGCAGAGTTCACTGGACCGAAAATAAGGAACTGGAAGAAGAACATGGCAGAGAATGGAATAGATCTGAAGGTTCTAAGCCATCCTGAATGCGATTCTGAGGTATTGGAAGAGAGTGACTTCGTCGGGAGTAGCGAGTTGCTGATGAACGAGGCGAAGCGCCTAGCTAGCATCGGCAAGAGGGACATGATGCTAATTACCGAGTGCGGAACCGCTGACAGAGTCCTAGCTGAGACCGAGGATAGCCTGAATCTGATGGGGGCATGCGTGATGTGCAGGCACATGAAGAAGACGCAGTTGGAGGACATCCTTCAGGCACTGATTGATCCCTATCCAGAGCAGATTATAGAGATACCAGGAGAGACGCTCAGGAGAGCCTCTAGAAGCCTGGATGAGATGTTCAGACTCGCTGAGTGATCTTCTCGGTGCTGTATGACTGGAGCGTCCATAAGAAAATCAGTGGAATCATCGCTAGAATAGAGGCCTGTAGTAGTAGTGAGTTCCTGGGTTCTATTGTGTCGGTGAACGAGAATAGTTGAAGCTCCTTTTCCCCATCGTCATTGATCTCGATCCAAGCTAACCTCTCCAACAATATCTGTGGCTGAGTCTGAGAGCTTTCTTCATCAAAGGTATACTGCTTGGTTTCTCCGGATTCCAACTCGTGAACGTAGACATCATTGTTCCTCTGGGAGGAGCTTGCGGAAGATAGGATATCATCCCTAGTCACTTGGAGGAAAGCGACTCTACCATCTCCTATGCTGGGGGATGAGGAGTCCCAGCGGGGGTTGGAGATTAGGGTCTGATTTATGGAGAGTGTGTCGACCAGTACAGTCCTATTGTATGGGCCGACGTCAACAGTCGCTACAAGCCAATTGGAGTCCATTACGAGGTCTACGATTGTAGAATTCGGGAAATCGAGGTAGGTTCCCGAGTTGATAATTGAATCTTCGATTCGCTCCGAAGACCTGGGATCTAGTGGGATGGAAATTGTGAGTTCAGAGTCAATGGAGGTGATATTGACGAGTGGTCCCGAATCTGATTTTTCTGAGATTGCCATGAGGGATCCCGATGAAGCGACCACAGAAGAGTTGGTATCCAATTCTACAATCTCTATTGACTTGTCCGAAGTATCGATTAATTGGAGGCTATTTTGTGAGAGGATTGCAAGATGCTCGGCACCATTTGAGTCTGTGAGGATGGCTATGTCGACGATTTCCTCGTCTAAATCCTCTGCGAAGATGGGTTCGAGAACACCCGAATCCTGGTTGTGCTCGAAATACTCAGCACTATGATTATCGAAAATCACGAAACTGGCTCCAGAGGAGACAACATCAGGAGCTTCGGTCCATTGTTGACCGCCAACGGTCCTGTTGGTCAGAGAAGTCACGTTTCCTGCGGTAATTTCCACTCCGTCTTCTGATTCTTCCACCCAAACAAGCCATTCTCCGGAACCAGATGCAGATGTGGGGGAGTCGGCCTCTTCTATCGAGATCTTCTGGTGTGTTACGTCCCATAGAAGAACCGAGCCCGTCAAAATGATGAGGGACAGAATGATCGCCCCCGTCTGATTTTTTCCTGGTTCCCTCACAGGGTCAAGAGACTTGATGCAGGAGTTCAGGGTCCTCTGCATGGACCCTCGGGGGTCTTCTAGGGTTCGGGCTAGTCTCCTTGTGAATAGCCTCTCGTCGGCGATTCGCCAGATTGGTTCGTGCGTCTTTTCAGTGATGTTCACTGCCAAGATTGCAATAATCATCCCTCCAATAATATCAACGAACCAGTGAATACCCAGGTAAACAATCGAGACAGATGTCAATCCTATGAAGAAGATAAGGAAAATGCGGAACCTCTTCCACCTACCATCCTCGTCCCATCTGTGCATCGAGAGCCATATTGCAAACGGCAGACCGATGTGCAAACTTGGCATCCCATTGGTGAATGGGTCGATCCGATTGAACCAATTATGAATCTCCGGAGTTAAATCATATGCAATTGTCTCCATTCCTTCTACATAGTTCCCGGTAACCTTGACGTTGAGGAACAAGTAGAATGGAATCGCCAGTATGTACACCCAGAACATCGAAAGAGAAACTCTGTCGGCCATGTGTCTGTCATCGAAGAAGATCGGGTAGACAAATGAAGCGAAGGTTGCAGTCATGAACCCCATGACGTAGAAATGGGTCATGAAAACGTCCAGTAGTTCGCTCCTCAGTCCTTCTTGTACCCAAAGGACTGAGTCTCCCTCTATTGCGTATACTAGGAAGGTCATGTCTAGTTGCGTGTTAGCCATCAATACCCTGTCAAGGCCATCCAGTAAATCCTTCCAAAGATAGACCGAGAAGACTACGATCATATGTGCCCAGTATCTTCTAAACATGTCAATGAAGCCATCAGCGCTTATCCTTGCAAAGGGTGGTTTGAAAATTGGCATCATTGCTATACTAATCAGAATAGCACCAGTCACCCAGGTGATGTAGATGCCTGTTTCAGCAACCATTACGACCTTGTGGGAGTGAGACTATGTCATCAAGCCAACGCAAAGATTTGGAGTCAGATAATCCTTAGAGTACGCTGAGAGCCCTGGTCGAGTTGCTCGAGAACGCTTTCGACAATCGTTTCGAAGGCTCTTGCAGTTTCTCCTTCTGGCTCGGCGATTATTCTGTGGACTCCATCGTCCCCCCCTCTGACAATTCCAGGATCGAATGGGAGAGACCCGAGAAATGGGACTCCCATCTCTTTCGATGCCTCTTCTCCACCTCCCGACTTGAACACATCAAGTGTCATGTCCCAATTTCCATCCTCATCAGAATGGCATTCAATCGGCACTCCTCCCGGGCCCATTACTGAGATTTTGGAGTTGGGCGTAGATGTGCCCCTCAGAGTATAACCCCTCATGTTCTCAACGACTCCCAGAACTGGGACAGAAATCGTTTTGGCGAAGTTGATTGATTTTCGACTGTCTAGGAGAGCGACTTCCTGAGGGGTCGTGACTATCACCACCCCATCTATTCCTGGAAGGCTTTGGCTAACGGTAAGTGGTTCGTCGCTTGTCCCTGGGGGGAAGTCTATGATTAGAGTGTCCAACTCCCCCCAAGCAACATCTCCGATGAACTGCTGGATCGCGCCGAGTTTTATCGGGCCACGCCAGATAACAGGTTTATCCGGATCCTCCAGTAAGAAGGCCATCGAGATTACCTTCAAGCCGCTTGGGCCATCGGCAGGGTGAATCTGCCCTTCCTCGACGTTCAAATCGGCTTGCTCCAAACCGAGCATCTTTGGTACGTTTGGCCCTGTGATGTCTATATCCATCAGTCCGACCTTCTTTCCCTGGCGGGCCAGGGAAAGGGCTAGTCCTGTGGCTACGGTTGATTTTCCGACCCCTCCTTTGCCTGATAGAACCATTATCTTGTGTTTGATGCTCTCATCCATCTTGCTGATTCTCATCTTCCTCTGCATCTGTTGGTATGCCTGCTCCATCTGAGCCCTCTGCTCGTTTGATGCATCCGAATCTGGAGATTCGGAGGGTGGGCCGGACTTGTGATGGGACACTGGGGAGTCCGACATATCACCCCGTTTGATGGGATATTATTGAAACCTATTCTGGATGATTTACTCTATTGGACATATGTCAATTGGTTAATTAGTGACTCTAAAACAGAGTGTTTGGTGCGTCTCTTATTCATTTGCGTGGGGAATACCTGTCGAAGCCAAATGGCTGAGGGCATTGCAAGGGAACTCGGACATGAGGCTGCTTCGGCCGGGACTCATGCACCAGAGTCCGGTCGAGTCGCCAAATATGCAATAGAGGTGCTGGAGGAGATTGGAGTGGATACCTCTGGCCTAAGGCCGAAGAATATCGACTCCGTATACCCTGGGGAATACGATGCG